>Ga0310690_10001049_pt1 | contig 52052 bp, 39 predicted proteins | sample AusTroGonzalo_MG_2_FD_207661 | JGI IMG/M metagenome (GOLD analysis project Ga0310690, IMG submission 207661) | Bovine rumen microbial communities from tropical cattle in Woodstock, Queensland, Australia - Gonzalo_04 (v2) (version 2) | ecosystem: Host-associated > Mammals > Digestive system >... | reverse complement strand
TGTATTTTTTATAGTCTTGTCCTGTATTCTGTTCGTATTGACTTCCAAGAAATTTTCTTGGGCCGTCACTAAGCACATCTCCGATTCCTTCAATCTGCCCGGCGGCCTCTCGGGCCTCCGTCCCAGTCCCGTTCGGCCGTTCAGGCGTCTCGTTCGTGGGTGAGGCCAATTATAGAATTTTCAGGGAGAATGTCAAGGGTTTTTTTGCAGAAAAATCGCATTTTTTTCTTATTTTCGTAAAAAACGGGTAAGCCACTACTCTTTCGCAGGGAAAACCACTAAGAGTTCACAAACTATTCACATTTATTTTTGAACAGCCGTGTCAAAGTTTAGTTTTTTCGCAGAAAAAGGGGAATTTAGGGGGTTAGAGACTAGAATCTAGAGGCTAGAGGAGCGAGGTTCGAGGCTCGGGCTCGAGCCTCTAGCCTCTATTTTAACACCTTCCCACGATTTCCCTCATCGGATTGTTCGCTTTTCTCTTCAATATATGAAGCAACGCCAATAAATGTGCCTACTGGCGCACCGGCGAAGCAGTTTAAACAACGTTGTCTAAAACAATCCTGAATGGATTGTTTTCCATGTCTACCGGCACGCAGTCCATCTGGCCGCGGAACCACGTGAGCTGGCGCTTAGCGTAATTGCGCGTCTTCTTCTTGACTTCTTCTATGACCTGCGCCATCTCGGCATCCGTCTGCGCCGCGAGCAATTCCCGATAACCTAAGCTCTGCCATGCGGGAGCATCGAGCGGCACCGTCTTCGAAAGTTCACGCACTTCTTCGACCCAACCGTCCTTTATCATCTTGTCTACACGGGAATCAATTCGTTTGTACAAAATATCGCGTTCACGCTGGAGCCAAAATACGGGAAGCTTCCCTATCCCGCCTTCGCGTTCCTTTTGCCAGTCCGAGAGCTTGCGGCCCGTGGCCCTGTACACTTCCAATATGCGGATGAGGCGCTGCACGTTGTTCGGCTCTACGCTGCGTGCCAATTCCGGATCTGCATCCAGCACCATCTTGTACAAACTACCTGCACCTTCGGCCTGCGCAATTTTTTCCAGTTCCTCGCGGGCGCTTTCCGGCACAGCAGGGATTTGCGGGAGCCCGAGCATCAATGTCTGCATGTACAGCCCGGTCCCGCCCACCAATATATAGTTGCGTTCCGGGTTCCCTTGCAAGATGCTCTTCACGTCGCGGCAGAACTCGCCCACCGAATACTTGCGTTCCGGTTCCAGGAAATCGACGAGATGGTGGCGCACCCTGGCCATGTCGCTAGCCGACGGCTGCGCCGTGCCTATAGTAAACCCGCGGTACACCTGCCGGGAATCCACGCCGATGATTTCGGCACCGTAATGTTCGGCAAGCCGCAAGGACAATTCCGATTTTCCGATTCCGGTCGCTCCGGCCAAGGCAAAGAGAATAGGCATGTCGCCAATATAATTATATTTAAAAGCACCATGAGCAAGATAAAACATATCGTCGCCCTATTTATTGTCTGCGGAATAATTGCGGCCATAGTGTATTTCCTGCCCAAGACGGATTTCGGCAAGCAGTGGCTCCCGAAAAGCATCGTCTCCGAAGAGACCTCCCCCGAAGCCAGCGCACAGGACACCCTCCCCTTTGTCGACGGGCTCAAGAGCGAACTCCAGGTGCTGAGCACGCGCTTCAACAAGAAAAAGAACCTCGACATCTGGACTCTCGGCAAGGGCAGCACCATCATCGTCTACCTGTTGCAGGCGCAGCGGTTCATCCAGGCCCGTGGCGGGAATGTATTATATATGGAGGAACTGCACGACAACCCGAACGTCTTCCAGGCGGCAAGACTCAAGGTCCTCAAGCCCGAAGGCGACACGCTTGACCTGGAGTTGCAAGTTTCCGAAAACGTGTTCCGCTCCAACGCCTCCGTGCTAGCCGTCTCGTTCCAGGTCACGGAACTAACCCCAGAGCAAATTGTCGCCCTGAACAAGCTGGAATACCCGTTCACGCTGCTCGTGACCCCGTTCAACATGCCCGAAGGATTCGTCACCGACGTCAAGCACGTGAAGCACAAAGACGTTTTCCTGTGGCTCTACATGGAATCGAACAAGCTGAACAAGAGGCACAACAAGTACCGCCCGATAAGAATCCACCATACCGAGGAGCAAATCGGCGAAATCATCAACGAGGCAAAGACCGCCTTCCCCGACGCCATGGGAGTGGCCACGCGGTTCGGCGAACAGGCCGTGGAGCACAGGCAACTGCTGCAGGCGACATTCAAACCCCTCGAGGCAAACAAGCTCGCCTTTGTCGACCTTTCCCTCAACAAGATGACCAAAGTTCCAGAAACGTGCAAGGATTTCAAGATCAAGTGCAGCAGTACCGCCCCTTACAACCCCGACAACAGCACCCTCGGCGACTACGTGAAGCATAAACTCAAGGACGCCCGCAAGAACGGGATAGCCTCCATGGTCATCCCCCTGAACGACGAAGGGCTCGACATGGCCGCCACCTTGCAGAAAAAAGCCGAGGCCCAAGGCACATCCATTGTGAATTTATCTACTTTTATTTCGTATTAGACAGGAGATTGTATGACTGTAAAGCTCGGAATAAACATCGACCACATCGCCACCATACGCGAAGCCCGTAAAATCAGGGAACCGGATCCGATTGCCGCCGCGTACATCGCCGAACTTGCCGGAGCAAACGGCATCACCGCCCACCTCCGCGAAGACAAGCGCCACATCCAGGACCGCGACATCCGCCTGCTCCGTGGCACCGTCACGACAAAGCTCAACCTGGAAATGGCCCCCACGCAGGAAATGATCCAGTTCGCCATCAACATCCAGCCGGACATGGTGACTCTCGTCCCCGAGAACCGCCAGGAACTCTCGACCGAAGACGGCCTCAATGTGGCCGCCGCAGCGGAAGTCCTCGCCAAGGCAGTCATGACGCTCAAGAACAACGACATCGCCGTGAGCGTGTTTATCGAGCCCGAAACAGAACAGGTCAAGGCAGCCAAGAAGGTCGGGGCCGACATCGTCGAATTCCATACGGGCAAGTACGCAGTCGCCTACGACATGGGTAGCCGCCAGGAAGTCGACCGCGAAATCTCCGCTATCCAGGACATGACCGTTCTCGCCCGCAAATACGGGCTCCAGGTGTTCGCCGGCCGCGGACTCAACTACAGGAACGCCGTGAACATCGCCGCCATCGAAGGCATCGACGAAATCATCGTCGGCCACAGCGTCGTGGGCCGCGCCGTCATGGTGGGCATGGACCGCGCCGTCAGGGACATGATTGACGTCATCCGCAACGCGGACAAGTAGTTTACAACCTAATTAAAACAAGAACCCCCGTTCCTTTCCGGAACGGGGGTCTTGCTATACAAACTATTTTGTATTACTCTTCCGCCAGGGCTTCCTTGTACTCGTCGACAGTCGCGATGTATTCGTCGATCATGTCTTCCTTGGAGTTCAGGTGGTTGAGAATCTGTTCCAGGTGGTCCTTGCTGAACACGGCCTTGAGCTGGCGGGAGGCATGGCCCCTGTATCCCCATTCCTTGAGGATTTCGTCGGTCACGAGGAAGGAATCGTTCATGGAAACAAAACGCATCGGTCCGTAAACGGCCCAGTTGTGCTCCAGCAACATGCATTCCGGTTCCGGGAGGTCCGGGTTGGCCATGTAACGCTGGATATGGCGGGTACGCACGTCCTTGATCTTGTCGATGCGCATGTAACCCATGATGAGGTACTTGTTGCGCAGTTCGGAATCGCTCAGGCCCTCGTAGCGGGTCCCGAAGAGGATGTAGCGGCTCTTCGCCTTGACAATGGCATTAATATTCTTCACGTTGCAGCAGCTCATGAGGCCATAGGTGCTGGTCTCGTAGTTCGGCTCGTAGAAAAAGCCCTTGCCGTTTTCGTTCATCTGGTCGCGAACAGGGACTTCGGACTGGTGACTGGTTTCAACGTAAAGCAAGCTTCCTGCCATGTTGCCACGGTAGTCCTGCCATCCTTCGAGGTTAATCTGAGTCTTCGGCATTTTCTATCCTTTCTTAATAACAAAAATACAAGCGGACCGAGAACGGTTCGTTGATTACGTCTGCAAAATACATATTGTGCGCTAAAAAGTCAATGACTCCGCCGAAATATCCGACATTCCGAACAAAAAAGCGCCTTTTTCGAAAAATTTAGCGGTATCGGTCGTCAAAAAGGAACATTTCCCGTTCTTCGACAGCCGGACTTCCATCTCCGGATGGCGTTCCAGGTAGTCCACGGTCTTGCCCGCGACGATATCCCCCTGGAAAACGAGGCGGACATGCGGGGGCAGTACGGCCAGGATTTCGTCCTTCAAAAGCGGGTAGTGGGTACAGGCCAGCAGCACGGTGTCAATATCCGGATCGGCGGCCAGGAGGGCATCCACGTCCTTCTTCACGAAGAATTTCGCCCCTTCCGTACCGCGCTCGCCGTACTCCACGAGTGGCACCCACATGGGGCAGGCATGCTGGGTCACCTTCAGTTCCGGGTAAAAATGCTCTATTTCAAGGAGGTAGCTCCCCGACGACACGGTTCCGGACGTCCCGAAGATGCCGATATGGCCCGTCTTGGAAAATTTCCCGATTTCCTCGGCCGTGGGCCGCACGATGCCGAGCACGCGCCTGTCCGGGAATTCCACCGGCAAGACCTGCTGCTGTATGCTGCGCAAAGCCTTCGCACTCGCCGTATTGCAAGCAAGGATGACCAGCGGGCACCCGCGGGCGAACAATTCGCGCACGGCCTGCAACGTATAGCGGTAAATCGTCTCGAAGCTACGGGAGCCGTAAGGCGCACGGGCGTTGTCGCCCAGGTACAGGTAATCGTACTGCGGAAGCACCTTGCGCAAGTCGCGCAGTATGGTCAGCCCGCCAAAGCCCGAATCGAACACACCTATCACAGGTTGTCCTCCATGGCCTTGCGCACCATCGGCATGAGGTCCTTCTTGGGGTCGAGTACGCCACCGCGTTCTTTCTTGAGGGCAGCCACGTCAATCGGTTCGAGGATGCGCACGTTCACGTCGCAAGGGGCGGACGACACACGCCCTTCCCAAACTTGGCGAGTTCCCTTGAACACGATGGGGAGGACAATCGCATCGGTCTCCACAGAAAAACGGAATCCGCCGCTCTTGAACGGAGAAAGCTTGCCCGTCTTGCTACGCGTTCCCTCGGGAAATACGAAGATGAGCGGAGCCGATTGCAAATTGTGCTTGACAGCCTCGTGGACAGATCTTGCGGCACCGCTTTTCTGGCGGTCCACACATATACAACCCACACGCTTCATCCAGAAGCCAAGGAACGGGATTCTCAAAAGGTCGGACTTCGCAATGAAACCTGTCTTGCGTTCGAGAGCGAGGAATGCCACCGGAATGTCCACATAAGAGCCATGATTGCCCATGACAAATACAGGGCGAGTCCAATCCACCTTGGCAAGGTTCGCCTGGTCCAGTACAGTCAAGTTGACGCGCAAAATTTTCATACAGAACTTGGAGAAGCACTGGATCTTGTATTCCAGCCAACGGTCCGCATCGTTCTTTTTGAACAACATAACCGAAAGAAAAAGGAGAATATGCACGAACATGTAGCCAAGCGCACCGACAACAACAAAAACTTTGAACAATAAGAGCGGCATTTTCGTATACCCTTCCACCTTCGTTTGTTTTGGAAGGAACCTGGAGCGGCGCATTATGCGCAGGCGTCCCTTCCAAAATCTCCTTCGACAATATAACAAAATCAAGTACGCTTCGGCACGAGTCACCCCCACATAGAACAAACGACGTTCCTCATCGAGTTGCATTTTCCGCTGTGTCCGGTTCCCGAGGCATTCCCCAGGCGTAAGCCCCTCCGCAAGCCCGGCATAGAACACCACCGCATACTGCAAGCCCTTGGAGGCATGCACCGTCTCCACGTGGACGCCATCTTCCACTGTTTCGCCCTCATCGTCATCGTTCTGGCCCGCCACCGGAATAAGCGCGTCGCGGAGCGCTTCTTCGTAATACAGGCGCAAACGGTTGTACCGTACGAGAATGGCAAAGTTTTTCCATTGCAAGTCATAGCCTTCGCGGAGTTCCTTCATGCGCATCACAATCCGCATCATTTCCTGGACAGGGTTGTCGCTGTCCCATATTTCCACCTCCCGGTTCTCGCGAAACAGCGGGTTCCCTCCCGAGCCGCGGGAGTTGCCCGCCCGTAGCACCTTCCGCAGCCGGAGCGGCTTGTTCGTAAATATCCCGTTTGCAAAGTGGAGCACTCCCGGCACCGAGCGGTAATTCCATTCCAGTCGGATAATCGTGCAGTCTCTAAAGTCATCACAGAACCGGTTGATGTTGCCGATGTCCGCCCCGCGGAACCCGTAAATAGCCTGGTCGTCATCCCCCACCACGAACAAATTCTTCCGGTCGCCAAGGAGCAAGCGCACCATCCTGTACTGCGGTGGGTTGATGTCCTGGTATTCGTCCACCATGATGTCTTCCCACATTTCGTGGAAAAAGGCACAAGCTTCCTCGTTCGTCGCAAGGAGCCTTATTGCCAAATGAATCAGGTCGTCAAACACGACCTGCCCAGACTCAAGGACCTCGGCACGCACGCCCTCAAGTTTCGCAGCCACCGAAGCCGGCACACTGTCGGAAAACAGATCTTCGCGGCTGAACGCCTTGATGTGGAGCTTGGAGAGTTTCGCCAAAAATTCCCGGTCCGAGGAATCCCGTGGCGTTGGCGGAACCTTAAAGCCCAACATTTCGTAGGCGTGCCTCCCCCCGATAACTTGCCGGAGCATAAAAAGAGCAAGCGAATGGAACGTACACAAGCGCACGCCCGCATCCGGGAAAAGCGCCTGCACGCGCTCGCGCATCTCGGCGGCTGCTTTCGCCGTAAACGTGAGCGCAAGGATTTTTTCGGGAGCCATCCCCGATGCAATCCTGTACTGGATTCTCTTCGTAAGAACCGAAGTCTTTCCGGAACCCGCACCGGCGAGCACAAGCAACTGGGAACCTTTCTCGAAATCATGTAAAACTGCAGCGCGCTGGTCAGAATTCAAGCCAGACAAAATGCCATCGACATCCATGACGTCTCCTGTCGAACGGGGCTTTTGCCCCATGGTGGATAAATCAACAGGCGACCGCGCCGTTAGCGCGTACCAAGGAATGTTACGATTCCGACGTTTTGCCGGCAGGGCGACCGCCGAGCAAGAACCCAAGCGCCCCGAACAGGCTGAGCAGCAAGCTCACGAAGTACGCGAGCAGCTGAATCACCACGGACTCAAGCCCAGGGACACCGGCACGGGCGAACAAGGACTGGGCCAAGAGTTCACGCGGGCCAAAACCGCCAATCGAAATCGGGAGCGCGCTCACGATGGCGACCAGCGGGATATAGTAGAAATACCAAGACATCGTCAAGTCTACGCCCACGGCCATGCCGCAGAAGTAGTGGACGAAAATGCGCAGCGACTGCGTCACCGCCGAAAGCCCCGTAATGGCAAGCCACAGGTTGACCGTCCTAAAGCTCTGGAAACGCCTGAACATGTGCGTCAACCGGAGTCCAATCTTTTCGGGAAGGATTCGGCAAAGAATTCTATTGAGCAAAAGCCCCAAGCGACGGCTGAACAGCGAAGCAAACAGCACACAGAACCCGAAGAAAATCCAGAGCGAGGGCCACATGAAGGCACGCTGTTCCGCATCGTGCATAAAGAACAGCAAGCCCACCGCAATAGCAAACAACGTAATAAAGAAGAGCCCGAACAACCGGTCGAAGAACGTCGCCGTAAGCCCAGCCCCCACGGTATCTTGCCCACCCTGCATGCGGATGTCGTACACCTTCTTCACGTCGCCACCGACATTGCCCGGCATGAAGTTGTTGAAGAAAAGCCCGACATAGTACAGCTTGAGCAGGCGCCAATACGAAAGTTTCACGCCCTGTTTTTCGAGCAGCAGCTTCCACTGGAGACATGCCGAAAAGTTCGAGAGGAACATGCAAAGGAGGGCCAGCGCGAACGGCAGCACGCTATCCCAGGAGAACAGCGTATACAGGTCGTCGATACTCCAGTCCGGAGCCTTGACAATATTGTTGTAAACAAAATAAGCAGGAACAAGTGTCACAAGCAGCTTGAGGCAGAACACCAACGTAGACTTTAGCTTGGGCGACATTCTCATTTTGTGCCCTCCCCGCCAATAGTCCGTTCCAGCAAGGCAAGAGTCTTGTTTGCCGCATCGTCCCAGCTAAACGTACTTGCGTATTCCTTCGCAGCCGTTGCAAGCGAATTGCGGAGCCCAGCATTAGAATAAATGGATTCCATTGCAGAGGCACAGGCGGAGGCATCCCCCGCAGGGAACAGGATTCCCGTCGTGCCATCTTGAACGCTGTCCCGGAGACCAGGGACATCGGAGGCAATCGTGGGAGTATCCAGTTGGGCCGCTTCAACCACGGTCAAGCCCCAGCCTTCCTTAAAGCTCGTCTGCAACAGGGCGACAGCACCCGCCATCAGTTCGCGTTTGCGTTCCGCTGACACATATCCGGTAATTTCTATACGGTTCGAAAGCCCACGTGCATCAATCCAGGCGGGCAACTGCTTGAGCAGTGGGCCGTTCCCCGCGATAACGAGTTTCACCTCGGGTTGTTTCTTTGCAAAAATCTCAAACGCCTGGAGCGCCACCCAAATGCCCTTGTAACGATGCACCCTGGACAGCCACAAAAAATACGGAGTCAACGGAGCCGAAATTTCCGGACGTTCAACCGGATCGGACCCATTATAAACCACATCGATGCGGTTTTCGGCAACACCCATCCCGGCAAGTTCCGCCTTGGTACTCGGGCTCACTACGACAAAGCGTTGCTTGCGGTAGAAAAACGGAATCATGCGTTCGAACGCCCAAACGCCTAGCGCCACCGGGAACGAGGCCTCGGCGAAAATGGAAGAACGCCAAAGATGGTGCATCTGCACGAGCACCGGTTTCTTAAAAAGAATCGGTGTAAACAGCGGCAGTTTATTGAGGTCTTCGTACACTACGTCGAATTGGAATTCGCGGTCGAGTTTTCTCGCCATGCGCGCCACTGTCAGTTGGAACAGCAAGTCTCCCCCGCTACGCACCACCTGGATGCCATCGACAATTTCGCGGTCCTTCGCACCATCAAACATCGTCGTGAGCAGCACAACCTTATGCCCCATAGCGGCGATTCGCGCAAAGATACGATGCAGGTGCTTTTCCGCGCCGCCGGCGGCCGGATGCATTCTGTCACGGTAATTGACGACGAGGATATTCACGGGATTTTACGACCATTACGGCTTGCGGCCCAGCACACCAATGCAGAGCTGCGTGTAGTGCATCAAAGAATTGGACTGCAAAGCGTCCAGCAAGGCGTCCTTCGCCTTCTGATAAATGGTTCCCTGCAACGGGTACTTCGGCAATTCCACGCCCACCTTGAAGCCCAGCTCGCGGAGCATGCGATAATACAGGTTCGGGCGCATCCAGTCCCCATAAGCGTATTCGCAAACGAAACCGGCGTCCTTCATGAGCTTCTTGAGCTGCGGCATAGTGAACTGCTTTTCCCAGCCGGCAAACCACTTGTCCATCGCAATCAAGATATGCTTGATGACCGTGTACGGGTGAACCGTCTGCGGCACGTCGCAAAGGCAGCATCCGCCATGCTTCAAGATTCTGTAGTTTTCCTGGAGCAGCGGGAGCGAGTCCTTGAAATGTTCCGCCAAACCCTGGTGAAACACGAGGTCAAAAGTGCAATCAGGGAAAGGCGCCTTGAACGCATCGCCACGCACCAGTTTCAGGTTGTCGTAGAGATTTTCCTTGGCACGGAGCGCATCTACAATCTTGAGGCTATTCTCTGCAAAATCAAGGACATAGACATCAGCACCGAGACGCGCCAGTTCGGCACTGTCGCGACCTGTACCCGCACCGACTTCCAGTACCTTCAGGCCTTCCAACTTAAAATTCTTCTTTATCGCATTCATGATAGACGGAGACGACGGATAGACCTTATCCATGTCGTTCTTCCGCTGCCAAAAGCGATTCCATACGGATTGATCGGGCTCTTTAATTGACATAACGCGCAAAATATACGAATAAATGGAAGATTACGCACACCATTCCTGTAAAAACGCCTTTCTCCGCCACGGCAGATACGTAGGCCCGCCCAACAGCCCTTTTATTTTTGTATAGTTTTTACTACATTGTAACGTTTTAATGACAACTATGGACTTTTTTTCGGTTCGAAACGGGTCAACAATCGCCTAATCGGGTGAATTAGGGGGAAAATAACCTTTTCGTAAACTTTCTTTGGAAAAATTTACACGATTGGCACGTTACTTGCTTAGAAAATAATGGATATTATAGCTAAGGATTTTTTCGCAATGCATATTGATTCTACTGATACCACACTTAAACGTTACCTTGAAGATATTCGTCGCACCGCACCTCTTTCTAGAGAAGAAGAACAGATTCTGTTCCAGAGAGCCAAGGAAGGCGACAAGATTGCCCGCAAGAGGCTGATTTCCGCTAACATGCGCTTCGTGCTCAAAGTGGCCATCCAGTACCGTGGATGCCCCATTCCGCTGCCGGACCTGGTGAGCGAAGGGGCCATGGGACTTGTCCGCGCTATCGAATCTTTCGAACACACCCGCGGTCTCAAGTTCATCAGCTACGGCGTCTGGTGGATCAAGGCGTACATCACGCGCGCCATCAACGAACAGGGCAACCTCATCCGCTTGCCGGCAAACCAGCACCTCCGCGTGCGTAAGGCTTTGCACGAGCAGTCCCGCGGTAAAGAAATCAACGAAGAAATCCGCGAGCTCATCCAGATTGGGCAGCGCGGCGTTTCCTTCGACAGTCCGCTCAAGGCCGACTCCAAGGCCACCTACGCCGAAGTTCTCCCGGACAACGCAGCTTCCAACCCGGAAGCCGACTCCGAAATCCAGAGCGTCGAAGCCTTGGCCAAGGATCTCATGGAGCAGCTCCCCGAACGCGAAGCGAAGGTCATCACGGGTATCTTCGGCATCAACCAGGAAGCCCCGCAAACACTGCGCGAAGTGGGTGAATCCATGAACATCTCCCACGAACGTGTACGTCAGTTGCGTGACCAGGCCCTCCGCCGCATCCGCAAGTACAACAGCAAGGACTTCCTCCAAGAAAAGAAGGACGCCTTCCTCGCTGCAATCAATAAATAGCGAGCCGCTGTTTTATATATTTCTGGTGGAGCCCTTCGGGCCCCACCTTTTTTATTCGACGAGGAAACCGTGCGCAGAACATTAAAATCCGCCATGCTGCTCACAGCCGGCCTTACGGCCATGGCCGTGGCGCACCCGCATGTGTTCGTCGACGCAACCATCGTTGCCGTATTCGACGGCAATGGGCTCATCGGTATAAAGAACCACTGGGTTTACGACGAGATGTACAGCGCAGCGACGTTCGCCTCCGCCGACTCCGACGGCAACGGCCAGCTTTCGGCAAAAGAAACGGAGCAACTCAAGAACGGCATACTGGGCCCCATCGCCTCGAGCAACTACTATAACTACGTCCTGGTGGGGACAGAATTTCTCCCGGCCAAAGGCGTAAAGAATTTCAAGGCCGAGATGAAAAACGGCAAACTCACTCTGGATTTCACAGTATCCTTCTCGATACCCGTAAAACAGGACTACACCATGGCTACCGTCGCCGTCAATGACCCCACAAACTATATTCAAATGACGACGGACATGGAAGAAGCGGATGTCGAGGCCCCCGACGAACTGGACGTGGACTTTTTTGCCGACAATCTCAAAGGACTTACGTTGTTCCGTGCCTTCCGAAGCGAAATCCAAGGCCTTTACATGCGATTTAAGAAGTAGGTGCGAGGTCCGAGGCTCGAGGCTCCAGGTGCGAGGCTAGGGATATAAAAAAGGTGTCCTGGCCGGAGCACAGGACAACCTTTTTATTCAACTATCAGACAGCAGGCTGATTATTTTTTACGCTTCTTGCCGCGGCGCACGCCCCACTTGTCCTTGACTTCTTCTTCGATCTTCTTCTTCTCGTACTTCACGACCATCTTGAACTGGACCATGTAGACACCCGTACCAACGAAGCGTCCGCTGTGATCCTTGAAGTTCCAGTTCACGAACACCTTCTTGTCCGTATCCAAGCAGTTGCCGCCGAACTTCCAGCTATTGCACTGCACGGTGATGGAGGTATCGTTCACGTACTGGCCAAGGTGATCGTAGTAGTTCACCACGAAGGTGATGAAGATGTTCTCAGGCTTCAGGGAATCGAGCACGGACGGGTCAACCGTACCGTCAGCCGATATCTGCGCCCGGTCGACGAGTTGTGGCACGAACCGTTCGCCCAACTGTACTAACTGGCCCAAGGCACCTTCCTTCTCCAAGTCTTCCTTGGTCGTGGTACTCGGCACATAGCGCAGGTTCACGGAGCTCAGCGTGCGGTACATATCGTCAGCATCATCGAAGTGGCCCATCTTGGTAGATTCCACCAAATGGTTCAGCAAGCCAGAGATGACAACCGGCGACGGTTTTTCACCGGCAATGTTGCCGTAGTTATCCCTGATATCGTCCTTCGAGCCGCGAACCACCATGAGGGAGTCGCCAGGCAGGATTGTCGCAACACTTCCGTCGAGGACCAAGGTCGCCGTGCGTCCATCACTGGACCACAGGATGCTCGTCGGCAACAAGTCGATAACATCCTTGCCGTGAATATAGCGGAAGAAATCACGCCCTTCCAGATCCTGGTACTGCACCACTTCGGAGAATGTGACCGCCAAGGAGTCCACATTCTTGCCGTAATTGAGCACAGCACCCACAATAACCGGAGGCATCTTGTCCGCTATTACCGCATTTTCTTCGTTAACAAACGTCTCTCCGAGAACATCGTAATATGTGAATATCGTTGCCGGAGGCAAATCGTCGTTAATGCTCGTTACGCCAGTAGTCAACTGCGTGCTACTACGGACGTTCCAAACAACGCGGGTCGAATCCTTCGGATCCAGGCTCAGTTCATCCGGGCTCGCCATCAACTGGATCAGGAGACCACGGAAGCTGTACCACGGGAAGGACATGTGCAACATTTCCAAATCTTCGCTGGTAACCTTCTTCGAGAAGTTGGTGACAATCTGGTCCAGGACACCATCGCCATCAGTATCCCAGTATTCCACATTCTTCACAGAAGGCACACGGTCAATCACCTTCACGGGGACCTCTCGGTCATATTCATCGGAAGTGATGTACTGGAGATTCTGGAAGGTGACGTTCGGGTACAGCGAAATGCTGTCCTTATCTTTACCAGCAAGTCCCAGGTCCTTACCCACCAACACAACCATATTGCGGCTAGGCATATAGGCATTGGAAATATCGTCCAAATCAAATCCATGGCGGTCAAGTTCCTGCTTCAACATGATGAGCATGTCAGGATTGTTGATGTCCGCCGGGATCAAATCGATATTGAACTTGATGAACAGGGAATCCTTGCCCGTCTTGTCGCGAATTGCGAACGAAGAATTGATAACATTGTTGCCAACTTCAATGAGCTTTACCTTACGCGCATAGCACGTTCCGTTTTCAGTCTCGTAGTTAATGATGGCGTAAGCATCCTCGGGGAACTTCTCGGGGAATTTCAAGTCCGACACATCCATAGACAACCTATCACGGGTTGCATTCAACTCGATGACACTATGCACCTTCTGGGATTTACCCTTGAGGACAACCTCAATAGACTTCACAGTAATGCTCGAAGGAACCGTATCCTTGAGGAGAATCTCCTGGAAATCCAGAAGTTTGTCACCATCGGTATCCTTGACAAAGCCGACGATTGCATCCGGAATCGGGTCATAGAAGTTGATATTATCTATGATAGCCACCTTGCCGTTGCCCACAACGTAAATGCTTCCCTTCTGCACAATCGTATCGGCAGTCACCCAGATAACTACAGAACCGTCCGCATTGTAAACAATAGAATCAGGCCTGCTCGCATCGTCCGGATTCACAAGGTCCACATCGCCTCTAGGAATCACCGTGAGCGACGTTATGGAATCGCCGAAAATCTTCTTGACCTGCGCGGAATCGAGAACAATCGCTACCACCTGGCCAACCTGAGCCGAGTCAAGCCCGCTGCCATAGCGGAGGTCCATCTTGGAAATCGGGTTGTTGTTCTTCTTGTAGACGTTCTCACCCACCTTGATCGTGCCCGGAGTCCCTTCCGGAGAATCCACAGGAATCATAACACCCACTTCGGAAACGAGCGAGTCGCCATCTTCGTAGTTGTCGTTCGACGGGTAGAAATCCAAGGAACCCTTATCGTCCTCGTAGTCATCAAAGCCCACGTAAACGCGGCTGGAACTGGATCCATCCGGGAAGTCGTCGCCGTTACCATCGTTACCGCTGGAACCGGGATTGTCCGGGAAGTCGTCACCATTGCCATCTTTGCCGCTGGAGCCACCATTTCCATTACCGCCGCTGCTAGAAGAACCGGTCTTGCCGGAGCTGCTGGAGCCTCCATTACCGCCATTGCCGCCAGAACTGGACGACCCATTATTATTTCCACCGGAACTGCTAGAAACCTTCTTGGAACTGCTGGAGCCGCCGTTACCGCCATTGCCGCCGCTAGAAGAGCTCGTCACCTTGGAACTGCTGGAGTTTCCTCCGCCATTGCCACCGCTAGAGGAACTATTCCCCTTGGAGCTGCTGGAGACCTTCTTGCTCGAGCTGCTGGATTTCGGCTTGGAGCTGGAGCTGTACTCCTGCCTGCTAGAACTGATGCCCATGGAGCTGCTAGAAAGATTGTCGTGGCCCTGGTTTGCACTGGAGCGGATTTCTTCAACGACATCAAGCGGAGCAAGGTCATCAAGCCAGTTGTCAATCCACTGGACATGGACCAAAATGTTATCCGTAATATATTTCTGCGAGTTGGAAGTGTAATCGACAAACACCATGTGACCGGTATTGGACGCCACAAAAAGATGTCCATGACCATCAACCGTTCCCTGGTCAAGACGCCAACCCACATGGTCATTCGTTCTGGGTTCAGTCAAGTTCTCATACGAATCATCAAAGAAGTAGTCATGCAGGTCGATAGTTCCCACAATGGAAGCGGTCATCTTCCCGTTCTTCCTCTGGGGCTTGATTTGCACAATCCTTGCACCACCAAACACAAATATCGTGTTGGAATACGGGTCGTAAGTACCACCATGGGCACCTTCAAGAGAGTCAATCAATATCTTGACCTTCATCTTGGTAATTGCGCTGTCCCCGATGGGAGCATGGAGCGTATCGGACATCGTCTTGTTCTGCACATACACCTTGGTCGTATCCGTGATGTAGCCAAAATAAGCCTTTGCGGCAGCTTTCTTTTTCTCATCAACTTCACAAGTAGTGAAATTGTAACCTACAGGGGAATTGCTGTCGTCTTCGTACTTTTCACAACCACCGCCAAAGTAATTGGAATACGTAAAGAAGGCGTTCCCTTCCTTATCCCAAATCAAGGTTGCAAGAGAATCATGGAACACGCGGTCGCCCGACGTTTTCGTCAACCTCACACGGTAGCCCTGTTTGTCGAAACTGTTCTGCTTATCCTTGGTAATCTGGATTCTGTGCAACTTTCCCGGAATGCCGGCAGCCCACACATACTTCTGGCTCGGGTCGACCATCAAGTGCCAAACACCGGACGAAGTCGTCGAAGAGGCAACGATGCACTTTTTACTACCCGCACCCGCCGTCTTGCTCACTTTGTAGACGGTGGAGCCCTGGGCTGCAACGATCAGGCTTCCATCCGGATGATGCACGATACCGTCGGCACCGCTCATGCCATCGCCTTCCGTACAAAGGATCCTCTTGTTTTTCAATTGCAAGTAACCATTACCGTCATAGTAATAGTCCAGGCTCTTGACGCGGTCATTCTGCGCGTATTTCGTATAATACAGCGTTTCTGTCGTCGCCGCATGCGGGACGATATCGCCAACCTGCTGAATCCAAATACCCGTAGCGGGATTGGAAGGTTCGCCGTATCCGGAAGCACCAAGAGCGAAAGATGCGCATCCCAGCACGCCAACGGAAATCAACCATTTTGCCATCTTCATCATAGCTCTATCCTCCAAAAAATCACTCACCGAGCGTCATACCGTCCGAGCCGGCACGGATGCCCCAGTTATAAATTCTATCCACTCTAAACGATTCCTTGGCTCCATAAACCTTAACCCTTAACTTGGCGACGTACACACCGACGCCAACCTTGCGCCCGTTATTCGAACGCATGTTCCAACGCAAGTACAACTTGCGAGCATTCTCGAAACAGTTTCCACCAAAGGACTTGTCGCTGCAACGAATTTTCCCGGATGCATTCGCGACATAGCCACCCAAGTTCGTAAACACATCCAGTTCCCAGCTGAGGCCAATCTCATCCAAATCCAGCTCAGCACCACCAGCAGTATCGGACTTCATAATTGTCGAGAAACCAATATCGAGGAGCACGCCCAGCGACTTCTTCATTTCGGAATCCATGCGAACATCTTCTTCGACAAAACGTTCCGTGAACGCAGCCTTGTCGGCCAGGAGCACGGCGCGTTCCAGCGTAGCAAGCGATGTCGTCTTCACGATGACACGCGGGTCGCCCTCGACCATCACCGTCGGAGCTTCTTCGCGAACGCAGTTGCCTTCCAAATCGGTAAAGCTCTTATTGAAATTGCTGAACTTGACAGAATCCGCAGGGTTCATTCGGTCGGAAAGATCGACGCCCCCTTCCAGGTACAACTTTAATGTCTTGCCGTTATCGGACCAACTATGCGTGCCAAGCCCATAATGGACCCACTCGCCGTCAACGAAGAATGCAAGGTCGTTCTTGGAAAGTTCAAAAGCGGTCGTGTCGACGGGTTCGGTAAAGGTCACGGTGAACACATCCGGAGACGCCTTCTGGAAGGACTCGGGATTCAGGAACGTTCCCGAGATAACCGGCGACATGCGGTCGTGCATGCCGAGCATCGTTGTCACGGTAGAATCCTTATGACCGGCAATGGAAATCGTATTCGTCATCTTGGCGAAGCCATAGGGCTTATCCTTCACGGCATTCGTCGAATCAATATCGGTAAGCATCTTCTTTATGTCGTACTTTGGATCGCTCAAATCGAAACCGATAATCGTTCCGTCCTCCGACAAAGAAATCACGCCCTTCTGGAGCAGCGAGTCCAACTTCTTGAACTTGAGTTCGTGGACTTCGCTCTTGGAATCGAGCCAGTACAGCGAAATGGTCGTTGTCTTGAGATCGTCTTCCGTAAGCGGGCTCAAGAAACCGATGGAGGCACTGTCCATGGTGCCGTCGCCATCGCGGTCGTAGAAGCCGTTGTTCTCGTTGGTCGCGTAGATACCACCGGCATTGCGAACAGGAACTTCCCTATTCTTTCCGGTCTTGTTGCCGTCGGCAGCCTGGATTCCGCCATCGATCGAAATGCGAATCATGTCGCCCACTTTCACGACACCCGTATCGACGGTGAAGCGCCACTCGTCGCCATTCTTCTCGATTGCGGTCTCGGCAATTTCCTTGCCGTTCAAGACAAATCCTTTACCCTTGGTCCACGAGGTGTCGATGTCCTTATTGAACTTGATAATAAGGACGTCGGTATCCTTGTCGCCGTAGAGGATGGATGCCGTCTGGATGACAGCGCCGATATGGTCGACCAAGTCGGAGCGCAGAGTGTCGTCAATCCCCGTAAACTGAGACTTGACCGCCACCTTCAGAGCGCCTAATGCATCGTTGCCCGATGCCGACATGTTGAGTGATTCAAAATCCATTTCGGTTTTCAGCTTTCCAGCCTTGCCCTGGTCGTCATTATAAGAATACCATTTTCCGAAGTTGTCCTGGTCGGGCCAGCTGTAGGCAAAATCCGTAAGCACAACGGAATCGCGGTCGCCACTGAACCAAGCCGTAATCTTGTCACCGATGCCATCACCGTCCGTGTCAAACACGGCAGCGCTGTCTAGGTGCGGGAGATTGCGGTCGTTGATAGTCAATTTACCCGGGAAAGCAGCATTCACGACAAACGTCGCATTGCCCTTGTCGTCAAAAGATTCCGGATAACCGCTGAGCTTGAACGCTTCACCCGGGTCAGTACGGCCCGTATCAATAGCCATCACGACAAAGCCTACGATACCATGATCTTCGGGAGTGAAATCAAGCTGGATTCCCAAGCCCTTGCGTTCGGGAAGTTTTTCGCCAGCCAGCGATTGGAACTGCAGGTTATCCCCGGCACCCTGCGTCGAGAAGTAGAAAGTTTTTTCGAGCGTTGAATCCGTAGCGCCGGAATCCGGACCGACCGGAATATAGGCGCGAGCATAAATCGTAGCCGATTCGCCCACGTCCATGTTCAAGTCAGAAGCATGGGTGACAACACTGTCACATTCACGGGTCCAGCAATACTGGATGGCCGGAGCATAGAAGTTGTAGTAGGCGACAATTTCAGGTTCCGCATTTTTTTCGACCAAGGTTCCCACAGGGATATTAAACACCGGGTACGAAGCACTGATACCGAACCAGCGGAAACCGGAATCCAAGGAATTCACCTTCATCATGTTCACGACGGCCGTGTCGGGTTTCAGGACGATATCAAGAGAATCGTTGTCGGCCTTCGGAGCATAGACGTAAAAATCGACATTACGCCTGGAATTGGTCGGGAGCCCCTGGGCATCCTTCTTGACCTTCACGCCCTCGTCCATCGTGTACAGGTTGAACCTACGCGAGGATTCGATACGGGAATACTTGCAATAGGGACTCGGTTCACCATCGTAATCAATGCAGTCTATTTGAGGGACCGCAAAAGAGCACGTACCCGCCATAAGCAGGAACAATGCAGAATACTTAACGATACGCACGAAATGCAATCTCATTCAGGGCTCCAACAATGAAAAAACTACAAATACCAATATATATCTTTTGGTAAGGATAAGTTTTGTTTACCAACGAAGGTGAGGCGAATATCACACCAATTTTTGTAGATAACACAAAATGCAAGAAAAAGAGCCGAAAAACGGCAAAAAACGAAAATTTCAAGTTCAATCAGTTCAAATTGGAATATATCCGTTTAGAACATCGGTCACAATGGAATCCATGACCACCCAGCCACGACCCACCAACCGGAGCGTATTTTTGTCCTTTACCAGGCATCCATTTTCGATCCATTTAGAATAACAGGCTTCCTTCAATTCTATGCCTTCCCTGCGCAAAATTTCCAGGTCCAAGCCGGAACTCTGTCTCAAAGAAAGCCAGACCCGCTCTGTCCAGATATCGTCTGGTGTCAAGGAATCTATGCAAAGTAAGTCTTTCGGCATTCCATTTAGAACAAACTTCTTCCATCCCGGATAAATTTCCGGTGCATGAAAGCGCAACCCTTTAAAATAGGAGTGTACGCCCGGCCCAAAACCAATGTATTCCCCGCGATCCCAATAATTTTTATTGTGAACACTCCATTTATCCGCACGGCAAAAATTGGAAACCTCATACCGTTCGAACCCTCGCTCTTTGAGCAGGTCCACGCCCTTGAGATACATTTCTCCGTACAAGTTCTCGTCCACATACAGTTCGTCCCGCGCAATCCGGTGACCGAGACGCGTACGGTCTGCAACGGTGAGTCCATAAAAACTCACGTGATCCAGCGGGAAACTGGCCAGATAATCCAAGTCTTCCAAGAATTCTTCAACAGATTGCCCCGGCAAGTTGAACATGAGATCGCCGTTGACCTCTACCTCCGGTTGCATACAAAGCAATTCAAGCGCCCGGATCCCGTCTTCTACGGAATGATGCCGACCAATACGCTCCAAGATATCGCCATGGAACGACTGGAGCCCAAGACTGATGCGCCCTACGCCGCACTCGCGGGCAAGCGCTACCGTAGACTCGTTGCACGATTCAGGATTGAACTCCATCGTGACTTCACGGAGTTTATGAACATCAACACCGAGAGAGCCAAGAGCATCGAACAAACGCACAAGACATTCCCCCGGCAACAGCGACGGAGTCCCTCCACCCAAGTAGAGCGTTGCCGCAGACTCCAGCACGCCAGGATTCCTCTGCGCAAAGCCTTGCATCTCGCGAATAAGCAAATCTGTATATTCAAAAAAAAGCCTGGAATGAGGTACCGGCATCACACGAAAATCGCAATAGTCGCAAATCTTCCTGCAAAAAGGTACATGTATATATATTCCAAGCATAACAAGCCACCGTCTTTGGCTTTTCCGCCTCTTTTGGGGACAATCCCGAAAAAATCTTTTCGTTTACACGAAAATTTAGTTATATAAAGGCATATGATCGGCAACCTTTTTGCAAAAGCTCCGAAAAAATTTCGGAAATGGATCAGGTTCTATCTTTTCCTGTCCTTAGCCGGCGTGTTCCTGATGCTGTTCTCTACGCTTTTATTCAAAGAGTCGTCAGCCGATATTCTCCTCATCTTCATCATCTGGTGCCTGCCACTGTTTATCCATTAGCCTATGTTCGTAAACAGAATGACAGCACGCAAATTCAGAGCCATTTGTAACTACATTGCAGGATGGATTCTGGCGACAGTCTGCATATCGGCCCTCGGCATGACCGCATTTGGAGAATTCAGCCTCTCCAAGCTGTTCTTCATGCTGCAACTTTCCATATTCGTGGGGCTTTCGCACGGGATATACGATGTCGTTGTCCTCCAAGACGAGATGGACCACCGCAGCGTCCCCACGGCGCTGTTCATACGGTCACTCTACTTTATTGCAAACATCAGTATAAACTACGCACTATGCATCCTCCTCTGGGATATGAACACTAATTCAGGCCAGTTCATCACGGATCACGGGCTCGCAAAGGTCGCAGAAGAGTTTTCATCCCCGGAATGTATTACAACAATAGCGATGTTGTTCTTTCTCGCCCACTTTTTTACGTTTTCAAATTCCGTACACAAGAAATTCGGCACCCGCGTGTTTATCAATACGCTCCTCGGTAAATACCAAGACCCCGTAGAAGAAGACTTGATTTTCATGTTCATTGACTTGCGACACTCAACGGAATTTGCCGAAGAGCTCGGTCATGTCAAGTACAGCAGTTTCATGAAGGACTACTACAGGCTGCTTTCGAACTGTTGCGCGGAAAACCGCGGAGACATATACCAAATTGCCGGCGACGGAGCCTTCCTCACCTGGAAAACGTCCGCCTGCAAGAGGCACGCCCGCCCCATCAACTGCTTTTACGACTTCGCCGTCTGCCTCGAAAGGACAAAACCCCGCTTCATGAAAAAATACGGTGTGGCACCTTCGTTCAAGGCCGGAGCGCACTGCGGCAAGGTGATTTCCACAGAAGTCGGGAATTTTGGCAGCGAGATGGCCTACCACGGCGACGTGCTGAACACAACCAGCCGTATCCAGAGTCTTTGCACCAAGCTGGGGAAGGATTTTTTGATTTCTGAAGACCTTTACATCAAGCTTTCCCTCCCCTTGCCACACGAATATATCTGCCATAAGGAAGGATTTTTCGAATTAAGGGGAAAAAAGAAAGAAATTTTAATTTTTTCTCTCCATACCCCTTGACAACCCTAAATTAATTATCTATAATTGGGGCACCCCGCGGGAATAGCTCAGTTGGTAGAGCACGACCTTGCCAAGGTCGGGGTCGAGGGTCCGAGTCCCTTTTCCCGCTCTAAACGAAAAAGACACCTTTACGGTGTCTTTTTTCGTTTATACCGGGATAAAAAGGCGACGAGGACCCGAGAAGAGGGGCCGACTAAAATTTTTCACATGCGAACAAAGTGAGCATAACTGAAAAATTTTAGAACTTGAAGCGTAAGCTTTAAGCCCGTAGGGCGAGGCTTCGGCTCGCGTAGCGGGCGCCCGAAGCCGAGTCGTCCCTTTTCCCGCTCTTTTTTCGTTTATGGTCGGGATAAAAAGGAACGAGGACCCGAGAAGAGGGGCCGACTAAAATTTTTCACATGTGAACGCAGTGAGCATAACTGAAAAATTTTAGAACTTGAAGCGTAAGCTTTAAGCCCGTAGGGCGAGGCTTCGGCTCGCGCAGCGGGCGCCCGAAGCCGAGTCGTCCCTTTTCCCGCTCTCTTTTCGTTTATACCGGGATAAAAAGGTGACGAGGACCCGAGAAGAGGGTCCGCCTAAAATTTTTCACATGCGAACAAAGTGAGCATAATTGAAAAATTTTAGCACTTGAGGCTTTGCCTTAAGCCCGCAGGGCGAGGCTTCGGCTCGCGCAGCGGGCGCCCGAAGCCGAGTCGTCCCTTTTCCCGCTCTCTTTTCGTTTATGGTCGGGACAAAAAGAGACGAGGACCCGAGAAGAGGGGCCGACTAAAATTTTTCACATGCGAACAAAGTGAGCATAATTGAAAAATTTTAGCACTTGAGGCTTTGCCTTAAGCCCGTAGGGCGAGGCTTCGGCTCGCGCAGCGGGCGCCCGAAGCCGAGTCGTCCCTTTTCCCGCTCTTTTTTCGTTTATGGTCGGGATAAAAAGAGACAAGGACCCGAGAAGAGGGGCCGACTAAAATTTTTCACATGCGAACGCAGTGAGCATAACTGAAAAATTTTAGAACTTGAAGCGTAAGCTTTAAGCCCGTAGGGCGAGGCTTCGGCTCGCGTAGCGGGCGCCCGAAGCCGAGTCGTCCCTTTTCCCATTTTTTACGTGCCGGGATAAAAAGGAACGAGGACCCGAGAAGAGGGTCCGACTAAAATTTTTCACATGCGAACAGCGTGAGCATAACTGAAAAAAAGACCCCGGTGCGTAACCGGGATCTTTTTCGAAAAACATAAGTGGGGTTTGGCTAACTCTGCAACACCCACTCCGGATGTTCGGCCATCTCGTCGATCTGCATCTGGTGCAGCACGACATGGCCTGCAGAGAGGCTTTCCTGCACGTCGATGAGACGCTGGTTGGTCGAGCCACGGAACTTGAGTTCCAGGGAACGCTTCGCCAGAATGAACGGTCCGTCGACGAGTACATCGGCAAAGGACAGCAATTCCAGCAGTTCGGGATGCTCCGGAGACAATTCCATGAGCCTCTCGTACGTATAGCCTGTGTAAATCATCAGGTGGAAGCCCCGTTCCTTGACCTCACGGGCCAATGGAACAAGCCCTGCCGCCTGGGCAAAAGGTTCACCGCCACTGAACGTAATGCCGTCGAGCAGCGGATTTTCCTCAATCATGTCCAGAATATCCTCGCGGTCGATAAAGTGCCCACCCTCGAAATCGTGAGTCTGGGGATTATGGCAACCAGGGCAATGATGAGGACAGCCCTGCACAAAGACCGTCAGGCGGATGCCCGGGCCATCGACAAAGGATTCAGGAACAATCCCCGCTATGCGGAGACGAGGATACACAGTTTCCATTTACACACCGTGCTTCACGCGATCGTTCACTTCGGCGCGCTTGGCGTTGTTGAAACGGTCCACAGTACCGACCAGGTAGCCGGTGATGCGACGAATGCGTTCGAAACCGACGCCTTCACCATACTTGCTCATTTCTTTCTCTGACATTTCATTTCTCCTTGTGTTAAATAGGTTCGAGGTCGCTCCCGATGGTCGCTTTGAGGTATGAGCTCGGACCTACGGTCCTTTGAGCTTTCATAATCGCGCCTTCGGCGCCTTACTCTAGCTCATGCCTCAAAGGCTCGAAGAGCCGGCCTCATCGCTCACATCCTCTTACCTGATACCCTTAAATGCGGGCATGCCCGGATAAAGTTTGCGCAGTTCCTCGATCTTTTCCGGCGAAATCGCATGGCCATCGCTACGGCCGCAACGCGGGCAGCAGTCGCCAATCACGCCAACGAAACCGCAAACCGGGTCGCGGTCCACCGGATGGTTGATGGAACCATAGCCGATACCGGATTTTGCCATGTGGTGCACAATCTTTTCGAAAGCGTCCAAGTTCTGCGTCGGGTCGCCATCCAGCTCGATATAGCTGATGTGGCCTGCGTTGGTGAGCGCATGGTACGGGGCTTCGAGCGAAATCTTCTTGAACGCCGAAATCTTGTAATACACCGGCACGTGGAACGAGTTGGTGTAGTAATCGCGGTCGGTGACGCCCGGAATGATACCGAACATCTTCTTGTCGATGCGCACGAAACGGCCGGAAAGGCCTTCGGCAGGGGTTGCAAGCAAACTGAAGTTGAGGCCGAGGCGCTTGGATTCCTTGTCGCAGAATTCACGCATGTGGCCCACAATCTTGAGGCCAAGTTCCTGGGAGGCTTCGGATTCGCCGTGGTGTTTGCCCGTAAGCATCACCAGGGTTTCGGCAAGGCCGATAAAGCCGATAGAAAGCGTACCGTGCTTGATGACTTCGCCCACGGTGTCTTCCCAGCCGAGCTTGTCGGAATCGATCCACACGCCCTGCCCCATGAGGAACGGGAAGTTCTTGACCTTGCGGCGACTCTGGACGGCAAAACGTTCCATGAGCTGGTCGCTCACGAGCTGAAGCATGCGGTCGAGTTCCTTGAAGAACAGGTCCACGGACTTCATCTTGATAGCGATGCGCGGCAAGTTGATAGAAGTAAAGCTCAAGTTACCACGGCCGAAACTGATTTCGCGAGTCGGGTCGTAAGTGTTACCGATAACGCGGGTACGGCAGCCCATGTAGGCAATTTCGGTTTCGGGATGGCCCGGCTTGTAGTACTGCAAGTTGTACGGAGCGTCCTGGAAGCTGAAATTCGGGAACAGGCGCTTTGCACTCACGCGGCAAGCAAGCTTGAACAGGTCGTAGTTCGGGTCACCCGGATTCATGCTGACGCCTTCCTTCACGCGGAAAATCTGGATCGGGAAGATAGCCGTTTCACCGCCACCCAGGCCTTCTTCGGTCGTGAGCAACAGGTTCTTCATGGCCATACGGGCTTCGGGCTCGGTACACATACCGTAGTTGATGCTACTGAACGGAGTCTGCGCACCGGCGCGGCTGTGCATGGAGTTCAAATTGTGGACAAACGCTTCCATTGCCTGGAACGTCGTCTTATCCGTTTCTTCGTAAGCCATCTTCTCGGCAAACGTCTGAGCCTTCTTAACCGTATCGATGTCGAAGGTCTTGGAAAGTTCGCGGGATTCAGCTTCCTGGAACTTTTCGTTCGGCACGAGAGTCGCGACCATGCCCATTTCGGCCATTTCGGTATGGAGCTTCTTCACAACCGGCTGGATTTCTTCTTCCGTCTTGCCGGTCAGGAGGATGAGCGCCTTGACCATGTTGGAAAGGTAAGCCTTGCGGTACGTGATTCGCACACCGTCGGCCATGGCATAGTCGAAGTTCGGGATGGACTGGCCACCATGCTGGTCGTTCTGGTTACTCTGAATAGCAATAGCAGCAAGGGCCGCGTAGCTACGGATGTCCTTGGGTTCGCGCAGGTGGCCGTGACCCGTGTTGAAGCCGTTCTTGAACAACTTCTTCAAGTCGATCTGGCAGCACGTCATGGTAAGCGAGTAGAAATCCAAGTCGTGGATGTGGATATCACCATCCATGTGAGCGCGGCTGTGCTCGGGCTTGAGCATCATCATCGTGTAGAAATGCTTGGCCGATTCGCTACCATACTTGAGCATGGTGCCCATGGCGGTATCGCCATCGATATTCGCATTTTCGCGCTTGAGGTCGGATTCCTTCGCAGAACTGAAAGTGATGTCGCGGAGCGTGTGCATGAGGCGCGTATTGACTTCGCGGATGCGAGTACGCTCGGCACGGTACAAAATGTAGCTCTTGGCGGTATCGGCATAGCCACCCTCGGTGAGAGCCTTTTCAACGGCATCCTGAATTTCTTCGATGTCCGGCTGCGTCTTGTTGGCGGCCTCGAGATGCCCCACGGCGTCGGCAGCGACCTTGAGAGCAGTACTGCTCAAAACGTCGTCACTGCCCAAAAGATTCAGCTGATCCTGGGAAGCCTTAATTTGTTCGTTCAATTCGCCGGAAGCTCGGAAAGCCTTGACGATAGCGTCGGCAATCTTCTCGATGTTGAACGGCATTTCGCGGCCGTCGCGCTTCTTCACAGTTAAAATCATCGTCTTTCCTTTCAGGTCCGTCCTCTTGTGGTGGTCCACCCTGGAAAACGTTCCAAAATTACAATATCTTGTGTATATGTCCAATCAACATCCACAAGATGTAGGTATTAAGATAATAAAAGAAATGACAAATTGCATAGATTTCCGGAAAATAAGATAATTTTTTTGTAATAATTGCGCGACAAAAACGGATATATGTAAAATTTTATAAATAATCCAAAAATACACGATTTTTCCGAAAATCGTTAACTCCGTGAAGAACAAATAGTTAGCATTTTATCCCTTTTTTGCCTTCCCAAAAAGGACCTTTTTTTGGGGAAAAGGGTTGACAAATGGAAAAAGTTTGAGCAGTAGTTTTTGGAGTTACTTCAGTTCGACAACAATGCTGACCGAAGCTTCCACCTCGACGGAATCGGCAACAGCGGTTTCGTCGGGAAGTGCGGCCCCGTCCATCATGGCATTCGCGACCAGATGGCGGACACCCTTCGTACGGAAACGGGGAATATTGTAAGAAATCCCACCGCCATTTGCATTCACCAGCAACACGCGGCCGACACCAGCCCCAACGCCTTCCGCATAGTCCCTGGCCTTCGCCATGGCTTTCTTGCAGGCCACCTTGATAACGGCCGACTGCACGGAATCCTCGTCCTTCAGAAGCGCCTCCGTGCGTTCGATTTCAACATCCGGCTCAGATGAAAGAGCCTGCACCAAGGCTGCGGCATCCGCCTTGCGGTTTACCGTAATGTCAAACTGTTGCGTCGCCACGTAGCCGGCCAATTCGCGATGGCCGTTATAGTAGTTCCATTCCTTCCTCATATCGACGCTGTTCTGTTCTACGTTCGATTCCGGGATTTCAAGAGCCTTCACGTTATCGAAGATGACGGAACGGCGTTGCGAAATGCGTTTGAAGAGGGCGTCCTTGTCCTTGCCGCGGAGTTCCAACCGAAACCCCATCTCGAACTTGTCGGCGACAAACTTCTTGGACTCGGTTGCCGAAACCTCGATGCGCGGGACCTCGAACGACACGTCCCCATTAACGTTTGTCGCAGGGATCGCAGCGCGTTCATCCTTGACGGCACGGATAAGAACCGCGACACAAACAATCAACGCGATTAAATAGACGATGTTCAGAAACTTTGAAATCATTGCTACAATCCCCCTTGATTTCTGCTTAGGCTAATTTTTCTTCGTCAAAAGCCCAACCAGGATTTCAAAAAACTTGAAAAGAAGCGCTACAACAACGGTAGTGGTCATGCTGATGAAAGGCATCCACGGCCAGCTGAAAATGCCGCCGAGGACCGCGGGTACGCCAAACACGGGAATGCCCTGGATAAGCACGAGGCTTGCCATGCCGCAAAATACGGAAACAACCACCTGCCAGCTTTTGAGCCCCTTCACAAAGAACGCGAGCAAGAACATGCCAAGGAGCGGCCCCGTAAACAGCCCTGTAAAGAAGAGCGCATTTTTGAGAAGGCTCCCCTGCTGTGTGGCGGCAAAGAGCGCAAAAAACACACCGAGTACGCCCCAAATGACCGTCCAAATTTTTGCACGCTTGAGGCCACCCATGCCCTTCGATTCTTCCCAGCCCAAAAAATCGTGTTCCGATGTATTGCTGAGCGAGTTGATAGCTCCCGAAAGGCTGCTCATGGCGGCAGCGCAGATGGCCGCAACGATGAGGCCAGTGACTCCCACGGGAAGGCAGTTCACGATATAGTACGGGAATACGTCGTTCTGGCCAATCCCTTCGGGCAGAGTGGCGACATGAGCCATCTTGTAATAAACGTAAAGCGCAGCGCCCACCCAGTAAAAGAGGATCGAGACAGCGCAGCCCAGCACCATGGAAAGGACGCTGGAACGGTTTGCGGCCTTCACGTCCTTGCAGCTCAAATAACGTTGTACAAACTGCTGGTCACACCCGCGGATAGCAATCTCTAAAATCGCATAGGCAAAGCCGGCAGAAATCAGCGTACGCGCGTTAGAAATATCCATCGAAGCATCCCACCACTTGGTCTTGCCCGCCTCGCTTGCAAGGGCTGCCATTTCGCCAAAGCCGCCTACGGCATTCGAAATCAGCACGAGCACCAATACACCACCGCCAAAGAACACGCAGAACTGCATCACGTCGGTCCAGATGACGGCCTTGATGCCCCCGAACCAGGTATAGAAAATGGCCACCGCCGCCGAAACGATTATCGCCAGTTTCAAGTCCACGTGCAGGATTTGTGCAAGCACAAGAGACGGAGCGTAAAGCAGGATCCCCGTGCGAAGCAGCAAGTGCATGCAATAGAAAACAGCAGCCAAGCGGCGCACCGCCTTGGAACCAAAGCGAACCTCGAACAATTCATAAGCACTGTTTATACCAGCCGTACGGAAACGCGGGATGAATACGAAACCCACCACAACAATGCTCAAAAGTGCGCCGATTTGGAACATGAGGAAAGTCATGTTGTCGCCATAAACATCGGCAGGCGCCCCGAGGAACGTCGTTGCGCTCACGGAAGTCGCAATAAGGCTAATCCCCACGGCAACCCATGGGATTGCCCCACCACCGAACATGTATTCCTTGAGGTTCTTGTTACCGCGAGAAACCCAAAGGCCTATAGCCAAAGAAAACAACAGGTAAGCGGCAAGGACAGCCCAATCGACAATGGTAAACATATTACTGCTCTAACTTGTATTCAATAACCTGGTTGCGGCCGCCTTCCTTGGCCTTGTACAGGGCCTGGTCGGCATTATTCAAGGCCGCCTTCATGTCGTGGAATGTCGGAGTCACGAGATAGGCGCCAATACTTACCGTAACGCGGAGCGGTTCTGACTGGTGTACATCGAACTCCAGTTTACCCACAGCCTTGCGAATGCGTTCCGCCGTTTCAATCATGCCCTCGGGAGTCGTATCGACAAGGCCGACGACGAATTCCTCGCCACCGTAGCGGGCCACCACGTCGATTTCCTTGCGGATTTCTCCGCTGATGGCATCGGCAATGCCCTTGATGACAATATCGCCGACAGGATGGCCATAAGTATCGTTGACGCGCTTGAAATGGTCAATGTCCATCATGAGCACGCCGATATTGTACCCTTGCCGATCGGCCCTAATCTTTTCTGTACGGAAACTTTCGTGCAAAGTACGGTGGTTGATAAGCCCAGTCAGGCCATCGCGCATGGCGAGATCCTTGCCGTGTTCGAATTTACGGGCACGGTCGTAGGCAAACCCAGCCACGCCGGCAAACGCCTTGAGCAGTTCCTTTTCGTGTTCGGAATAACGACCCGGGAAACGGCTTTCGAGGCATATCGCCAATTCCGCCATCTCGGCGCTCGCCTCGGTCGGAACCGGCATCACCAGCAACTGCAACAAATCCATATTGCGCTTTTCCTGGTTGTCGAGACGTGGCACATATTCGCTGAATCCGTTGCTGAAATCGCGCTCCACAAGGCGGTTGCGCAAAAGGGCCAGCACGCAGATACCCTTGTCGTTCAGGGAGAACTGCTTGTTGACAAACTGCTCGGAATCCACACCGTCACAGAACACCACATGGCCGATATTTTCGTTCGGTTTATCCAAAGCGAGAACTAAAAGACGATCGAAAGGAATGTTCTCCTTGACGTATTCGAAAATCTGCTTGTAGATATCCTTGACCGTCATCGTCTGGAAGAACTTGCGCTGGTAATAGTACAAAACGCTGAACTGTTGCTGTTCAATGTAGTTCTTGGCCGATGCGTAGCTCTTGTAGCCAAGCATGTCAATGTTATTTGCTATGTAAGAGAGAGCAAGAGCCGTATTGGAGTTGAAGGCGTTCGGGTAAATGGAGTCGATAATCAGCGCACCGGAACGGTTCTTGTTGCGGTCGAACACAGGGACGGCCACAATGGATTTGATGCTCGGGTTATCCAGATAGTAAAGCAGAGCCTTGCCTCCCGTGAGGTCGCCTTCGAGCAGGCGGTCCACTCCAGGGCGGAAAAGCTGGCCCAAAATCCCGGAATTTTCACCAATTTTCATGTCGGTCGCAATCTGCGTGGTTCCATCGTTATAGAAAGAACGGACACCCCATTCGCGAGGGGATATTCGAGAAAGGATTATCAGGGAATTTGCCGCAGGAATAAGCCCCTTGAGGGCTACAAGCATGTCGTGGAAGGCCTTGTCAATATCGGCATCGGCGCGGTTCCAGACCTGGTTCACCTTCAATGTCGAATTCGGTTCGTTGTATTCCTGCTTGACATCCTTGTATTCGGAACGCAAGTCAGGAGTCGTCGCTGGGACAAGCCCCGTAGCGCGAATAGCCTTGGTCACCACCGGAATGTTGGCGGTCTTCCCCCCAGGGAGCCTAGGACGGTTCATGAAGGCGAGCGCACAGGCCACCCCGGCAAACGGAATCAGGAACAACCACATGCCGCCCTTAAAGGCAAGCCCTAGCAGGAGCCCCGACAAAACAAACAATATATCCGACATACAACTTCCCCTTACAAACGGAATGAACGGTAAAGCATGATCGACGCCAACAGTGCATAAACACAATGACTCACCCATGCTGCGACAAACGGAGTCAACGCGCCGTTCTCGCCCATTTTCAAACCGATTCTTTCCAGGATATAATAGCTAAACACAATCAAAAGGCCAACCCCGAACTTTTGGGAAAGCCCCCCTGACCGGCTATAACGGTGGCACAGGGCCGCTCCGATAAGCAAGACAACCAGGTTCATCCAATGCGCGGAGCGCTTGAAATGGAGAGCTGTTTCCATGACGCGGGTATCTTCGCCGGAACGCCGGAGCACATCAATACGCTGCTTGACCATCTTGGAGTCCATTTCGTCGGCTATCTGGCGCTCGTTGATAAGATCGTCCGGGTGCGTATTCAACCTATTCGCAAGGGATTCCCGCATATACGAGGAAACGCTTACCGTACCATCTTTGCGGAATATCCGCCGGTGACCATTTTCCATGCGCCAATACCCAGTGTTTGTGCTGTCCTCCTCGACCCAACGGACGATGCGCGCATCGAAGCGTTCCACAAGGCGGCCCTCATCGCGGAGCAAAAGCACAACATCGCGCCCCATTTTTTTGCTTCCCGAATAAAACTTGAAAAACCAGCTCGCCTTCTCGTTATCGATAAACGTGAAATTCTGTTTTTCCTTGATTCGCGGGTTCTTTCGTTTCTGGGCGTTCGTCTCCATGATTTCGAATCGCCTGTGGTTTGCATCGGGGAGCCAGAGTTCACTCATTTCATAAGACCCGACAGAGACCAGGATGCCGATGAGGAAAATAGGCAAGAGCGTCTTGAGAGGATTCTGCCCGGAACTTTGCATCGCGCTCATTTCGAGATGGCGAGCCATGTTGCCCACAGACGCAAGGACCGCGATAAACAAGGCCACCGGAGAAATCAGGTACACCATGTAGGGTAAATAGCTCAGGTAGTAGTCGCCGACATCCTTCATGTCTCGGGCAAGCCATGTCTTGATGTTACCCACGAAGTCAATCATCGCAAAGACAAGAATCGCCCCAATCACCACGATGAGGAACATCTTCATGAAATTCCAGATAAGGTACCTCGGGAATCTCATCCGAACCTCCTCGTAAAGAAGGTAAATATGTACCCCACCTTGTGAATTGCACGGAAGAATTTCGAATCTCCCGAGAAACGGTCACGGACCATGGCTATCGTGATAAATATGCCAAAAGCGCCAATGATGATATTCGGGGCCCACATGGCCAATTCAGGAGAAATAATCAGGCGGTCTGCCAAGTTTTCACCACCAATAAGGCAAACCCAGAATATGACAAAGAACGCAAGACTGTAAATGATACCCGTTCCAATACCCCCCTTACGAGCCATGATTCCCAGCGGGGCTCCAATGAGGATAAAGACCAGACACGCTGCAGACGTACTGAACTTCTTGTGAATTTCAACAAGATATTGAGCGGAGCGTTTCTTCTCTGTTTCCATACGGCCATACAAACGTTCCGTCGTCCTCAGCACAGACATCTCATTCATGCGAATTTTGGTGAGAGACCGAATAACTTTATTAGAATCGCCAGCCTCATACGTAGATTTCGCATCAGACGGGACGATTGTGTCCAATTCCAAACGAGCCCGCAACTCATACAGGGAGGAGAGTCTGCGTTCCTTTGCCTCCATAAGCGCCGTATCGTACCGGGCTTCGGCATCGTGGACCACATCGAGCATCATCTCCACCGGCATCTCGCGGTCGCTCCTGTAACTGCGGCTGCGACGTTCAAGACGGTCGTCCACGTTCTTGAGGGCCAGGTCCTGTGCAAAGAACCTTATACGGAAGTAGTTGCTGGGATCATCGGCATCGACAACGTGGGTTTCTCCACTACGAAGTTTGAACATCAAGGTAGCGCCATTGTCGACATATTCCATGGACGCACTGTCGGCATACACAATTCGCGGAGGGCCCTTGTGTTCCAGTTCAAACACCTGAATTCCATAGAGCGTCCCCGACGAGGGGTCTATGCGGCTCACCCAGAGTTGCACGTCCGGAAACTGCGTAATCAGTTTGCCCGCATCGATAAAGACATGCGGCTTCTTTCGTGAGACTGCGTTCATCAATTCGACGGATCGATGATTCGCTTCGGGAAGCACCCAGTTGTTGAACAACATCAAAAGGACCGACAGCAACATGCCCACGACAAAAACAGGACGAATCAGGGAAAGCGGCGAAACACCGGCGGCTTTAACAGCTGTAATTTCCTGATCCCCCGACATACGACCGAACGCCATAAGGCACGACACAAGGACAGCCATCGGTATGGAAAGCGACAACATCCAAGCGAGGTTCAAGACGAAAATTTCAAGAACCGTAGAAGCAGGCAGTCCCTTCGAAAGGACATTATCCAATATTTTGACGAGAAAATCGACTACAAACAAAAACGTGATGCCGAAAAGTGACGCCAAGAAGGGCGCAATCAGCTCTTTCAACACATAGCGGACTAAAATCATTTTTCTGTCGGTCTTCTTTTTGCTACTTTACATCCAAAAAGTAGAATTAACCAAAGAAAAAAAATGATAATATTTAAAAAGTGCACCCTCTTCTTCACGTTTTTCTTTAGCGCAGCGCTCCTAGTCGGTTGTGCCGGTTCGGGCAAAGACAAAAAGAGCCATACTGAATTTTGCCGCGAGAAATATGAGGTCGCCGAGGGCTTGTACAAGAAAGGGAAATACGGACGCGCCCAAGATAAATTGGAAGACATTCTCTCCATCTGTGCCGGTACGGGCTATATGGAGAAAAGCCAGTTCTTGCTTGCCGAAAGCTATTTCAACCTCGAAGAATGGATTGAAGCTCGTGGAGAATACGGTAGTTTTGTAATGAACTTCCCCGGTTCTCCGTTTGCAGAAATAGCGGCCTACCGCAAAGCGGTCTCGTCGTACAACATAAAATTCAAGGTTTCACGCGACGAAAGCAACACAACGACCGCAATGAAGGATTTCGAGCGCTACTTGGACAGCTATCCAGAGACTCCGCTCCGCGACTCGGTAAACTACTACTACGAGCAACTTGTAGAACGCCTGGCCGAGAAAGAATTCCAGACAGCCCGTCTCTACATGCGTATGGACAGGCCTCAGGCCACGGTCATCTACCTCAAGGAATTCCTGGTCAACTATCCCAAGTCTAAACGCAGGCAGGAATCCCTTTTCATGATTACGGAAGCCTACACCGAACTGGACCAGTTTGATGCAGCACGCTCGTACCTGGACATTGCCCGCAACGACCTGGGCCAAGATGCAGATGTCTTGAAAAAGATTGAAAAAACAGAAAAGAAGATTGCGAAGGCCGAAGCCAAATTCGAGAAAAAGCTGAAGAAGGACGCCGAAAAGAACCGTGTCCAGAAAGAAGAAAAGGAAATGACGAACTAGGTTCGCAAAATGAGAAGGCCGGAGTTTCTGAAGACTATACTCTACGTATTGCTCTTTGCGGCAATGGTCTTCGCCGATGCAGATAAAGTTGAACACGACAACGGACGTATATCCATATTCGTCCAACCGGCAATCTCCTTTTTAAACTTCGAAGAACGCCAGTATTTCCAGAACGCAGTCGATACCATCTACAGAGAATTCTACAGCCAAGCCCTTACCGAAAGCGAATCGCTGACGGTAGCCAAACAGGATTTCCAAAAAGTCAACTTTTGCTTTCCAATCAGTGGAGGCTTGCAATTTCAACCTTTCCGGGACAACTTCTTTAGCCTCGGGCTCTCGTTCATCTACGACCACGAATCCGTTGTCCTGACCGACCGTAGAAACAATACCCACAACTACGAGTACACAATCCAGGGCATGCCGCTGTTCTTGGAATACCGTCTTGCTATCCCCACTAACCTGATGTCCCTCACCGGAGAAAGTTTATTCAGCGTCGCAGTCCGCTGGTACTGGGTACTGCCCGGCACGGAAATTTACTCCTCCTGGGGAAAAATCGATGCCGAGACACCCCTTTATGGAGGCGGTTTTGGCTTCAGCGTTGGCTACTTGATTACCAGTTGGAAGGGATTCAACGTGTTCGGCGACATCGGCTACAGTTCTATCCCCGTCAAGTCGAAAAAGAGTTATGCAGACATTGTGCCGGACGGGCCAACAGACAAGGCCAAGTGGAATGTCGGTGGATTGCAACTGCAGATTCGCGTAGGCTTCAGTTTATGGGACTATCCCAAAATTGAACAAGACTCTACAGCTAGCGACTCTAGCAAAACAGCCAAGGGCAAAGACGCCAAGGCAACCAAGCTGACAACAAAGAAAGCCGATTCGACAGCAGCCCCGGTAGATACAACGAAAAAGGCAGCCGCAGACACGACTGTCACTCCCGCGGATACGACAAAAAAAGCTACTGCCGACACTACGACAGCCGCCGATACAACCGCCTCTCCCGCCGATACAACAAGAAAAATCACTGATACAACGGCAGTCACCGACACCACAAAGAACGCAGCAACAGACACGGTGCCTCCCGCAACAGTCCCGACTGCAGACACAGCAGCCAAAGCCCCGGCAGAAAAAACAGCGCCGAGCGCCCCTAGCGAACCCAAGAACGAGCCCAAGAAACAAGAAGAAAAGGCGACAGAAACCTCGACGAAAAACGCGGGGCCCTGATGATTTTCGCACCTTGGGAAAAGCTGCATTACGCAGAAACGCACTTCAAGTTCAAGTTGCCATGGTCGCTCCTGTTCAGACCCTGGCCCGAAATCATTTTCGACATGGCGTTCCAGGCGGTTCCCGGGGAAACACCCGTGCTCTGGATCGTGTTGCGCGACGCGAACCGCTTCCCCGTCACCTTGGAACAGGCCAAAGTGACCATCGCCGCACAAGATACCCCCAAGTCCGCATGGGATGTACGGGAGATTCCACTCAACATCGAAGCGACGCAACAATTTGAATTTCACCCTCTCCCGCTCGAAGGGATTCAGCCGGGCCGCTACTGCATTTATGCAGAGATCAAAGTAAAGCGAATCTCCGACGGGAAAGTTCGCACGTTCAAGCGCTGGAGTTTGCCGGGGCTACGAGCCGAACCGCTTACTTTGCAAGTGCTTTCCGAGGCACTCCCGAAGGCGCCAGGATATGTCGCTGGAGAAATGCACTGCCACACGCACTACTCCGCCGACCACGTGGAATTCGGAGCAACCCCCGAAGTGTTCCAGCAGGCCGCAAAAGCGGTCGGCCTCGATTTCGTGTGCTGCACGGACCACGCCTACGATTTTGCATTCACCGCCGAAGACTACACACGCGAGGCGCCATCGCCTGCGCCCAGGTTCCAGGCGCTTAAGGACGAGATTGCAGCACTCCCGGAAAGCTACCCGCTGTTGCTCGCTGGTGAAGAAGTCTCCGCCGGAAACTCCAAGGGCGAAAACGTCCACATGACCGTTCTCGCTCCCGACGAATACTTGCCGGGCCTCGGCGACTGCGGGCGTTACTGGCTCGACAACATGCCCACCCGGAAAATCCCGGATCACCTGAAAGTGACAGAAGCCCACTGCTTCGCGGCCCACCCCATGCAACCGATGGGAATCATCGAGAAGTTCGTATTCCGGCGCGGCTACTGGAGCCACAAGGATTTGAACCTGGATGCATCCCACAAGATTCGTGGAATCCAGTTCTGGAACGGGATGCAAGACGAAGGGTTCATGCTGGGCAGGGAATTTTGGATAAGCGAACTCGGTAGGGAAAACTATTTGCTCCCCATTGGCGGGAACGACGCACACGGCGATTTGAACGACACCACTGCAGTCGGGTTCCCGCTATTTACGCTCAAGTATTCGAGAGACCACGTGTTCGGGAAAGTTAGGACAGTGGTGAAATTAGACAAGGCTCGAGGCTCGGGGCGCGAGGCGCGGGGGGATGAAGCGCAAAGCGAGGGAGTCGTGGCTCGAGATACAATGGACGGGCTTTCGCTCGAGGCCTTGAACGAGGCGTTCGCGGGCGACAACTGCTACATCACCGACGGCCCTGCGCTTTGGTGGGAACGCGACGGCAAGCGTCTGCATTTCCACGCCCGTTGCACGGCCGACATGGGCGGCTGCTTCCGCTACATCCGCATTTTCGGCAGGAAGCGCAAAATCGACGGCAAGATTGCAGACAAGGAAGTCGTAGACCTGCACAGCATGGTGCTGGCGCGCGCTTCTTCCGATATCACAATGGACTTCGAAGACTACGCCTATCTCCGCGCCGAATGCAAGACAGCAGACGGGCACTTCGCCATGACTTCTGCAGCAAAGGTAGGTTAGCATGTCTAGATTCATGAGTCCCATGGTCAAGCGCAGGCCCACAGAACCGCAGCCGACGCCCGAAGCAGAGCCTATTACAGCACAACCGACCTCAACGGGAACTGCAGCCGAGCAAACAACCGCAGCACAGCCAGAAGAAGAAGTTGAGCCCACCGAGATCCGCATCAGCGAAGGCGGTTACAAACAAATTCGCGACGAAAGTCTTGTTCTTTTGTCACAAGGAATTTCGCACCGGCTGGAGCACTCCCCCGACGGGCCCTTCCAGATATTCGTCGAACTCGACGACCAGAAACGAGCCCGATTCCAGATAAGACTGTACCACCGTGAGAACCCGCCCAGGGAAGTCAATGCACCGCTCCCGCTCAAGGCAAGTTTCCAACCCATCTGGGTATTACTTGTTCCGGCAGCAGTCACGCTGGTCCAGTTCTCCGGCATCATTCCCGGTATCGAAAGCGAAGGCCTTTCCGATGCAGACAAAGTCATGAACGGGCAATGGTGGCGCTGCATCACGGCTCTCACGCTGCACGGAGATTCAAGGCATCTCGGGGGCAACTTGCTCACGGGCTACCTCGTGCTCAGCATGATGAGCTACAGGATTTCGCTCGCGAAGGTGGTCCCGTTCCTCGCCGTATCAAGCGCACTAGCGAACTTCTGCGTCGCAGCGACCGTTCACACAGACTTCCGCAGTCTCGGTTTTTCAACGTTCGTATTCGCCGCCATCGGTGCACTCTCCGTGATGGAATTTCGCCTGATGCCCAAAGAAAGTCACGGGCTGCTGCGCCGGTTCGCGCCCCTTTGCGGAGCGGCCTCACTGGCCACGTTTGTCGGAATCGGCGAACACGCCGACATCCTCGCCCACCTGTACGGGTTCATCGCGGGGCTCCTGTGCGGGTTCATCCCGAGCAAAAAGAGTCTGCGTTGGGGTGCGCCCGTTGCGGCATCGGATATTTTCTGGGTTATCGCCTACTACGCCATCTTTATCATCGGCTGGGCGTTCGCCCACTAGTAATCCAAAAACAAAAAAATCCCCGGCATGACCGGGGAAAAATCGTAAACGTTTTCGGGAATTACTTTCCGAGGAACTTGGACGCCTTGTCAGCGAACTGCTGGTTATCGCCGTAGACCTTGAGGATGCGTTCGGCAGTAGCCTTGGCCTTGTCAGCCTGGCCCAGCTTGTCGTAAACGAGCGTGAGCTTCCACATGGCGTCAGCGACCATCGGAGTTTCGTCCACCGGTTCGTCCTTTTCGTAACGATCCTGGAGGTCACCCGTGCGCTTGCCGAATTCGCTCACGAACTTTTCGAGGAGACTGGCAGCGGCGGTGTAGTCACCCTTTTCCATCTTCACAGATGCGATACCGTGCATGGCAGCAGAACGGACCAGGGCAGAAGAACCAGCATTGTCGAGAGCCTTCTGGAACAGGGACTCGGCAGCATCGAAGTCGTTGTTTTCGTACTTGATGTTTGCGCTGTAGAGAGCGGCCTTGGCCAAGGCGAGGCCTTCGAGCTTGCCAGAGTTCATCTTGGATTCGAACTCAGCCAAAGCGCTGTCCTTTTCGCCAGCGTAGAGGTAAGTCATACCGAGACCGAGATTTTCGGCCTGGGCATCGAGAGCGCCCTGACGGTATTCCTTATATTGCACAACACCCACGACGATGGCCATGATGACGACCAAGACGATAGCGAGCTTTGTACCGTGGGTAACAAAAAATTCCTTGAGTTCGGAGTTATTGGTAGTAGATTCGTTAGCCATAATAGACGTCCATTTTAAAATTTGTGACCCAATCATAGAAAAAAAAAGTTCCTTTGTCAGCCAATCTTGACAAAAGGGAGCCTTATTACTAACTTTTGCCCCGCTATGCCACTCTAGCTCAGCTGGTAGAGCAGCTGATTCGTAATCAGCAGGTCGGCAGTTCAAATCTGCTGGGTGGCTCTAAAGTCGCATTCCTCCGGGAGTGCGACTTTTATTTTACTTCCCTAACCCCTAAATCCTAGCATCTAGCCTCATTTTTTTCTAAATTTGGCACCCTATGAATCCGAATGGCGCCATTATTGTACAGAGCAACCTCGAAATCATGGTCGAGGTCGATGCCCCCTCCTACGAAGCAGCACGCGACGCGATAGCCCCCTTTACCGAACTCGTCAAGAGCCCGGAACACCTGCATACTTACAAAATATCGCACTTAAGCCTCTGGAACGCAGCCGCAACCGGACTGCGCGCACCGGACGTCATCGAACGTCTCGAAAGCCAGAGCCGCTACCCCATCCCGCAGACGGTCATCACGGAAGTCGAAGACTACATGGCCCGCTACGGCCTCCTGCGCCTCAAGAAAGACGGCGACAGGCTGATTATCGAATCCGACGACCAGTACATGTTCACCGAAATCTGCAAGCTCAAGGAAGTCGAGCCGTTCGTCATCGAATTCCTCGGTGAAACAAGCGCCATCGTGGACCCCGAACGCCGTGGCCACCTCAAGATGGCCCTCACCAACGCCGGATTCCCGGTCGAAGACCTTGCCGGCTACACCGTGGGCGACCCGCTGCCCATCCACCTGCGCGAGACGACACTCAGCGGCAAGAAGTTCGAACTCCGCGATTACCAGAAAGAAGCCGCCCAAGTGTTCTATGCGAGCGGTTCCGAAAAAGGTGGTTCGGGAGTCATCGTGCTCCCCTGCGGTTCGGGTAAGACGGTCATCGGCCTTGCAACGATGGCCTTAGTACAAACGAAGACTTTGATCCTCACGCCGAACATTTCGGCATCCCGCCAGTGGATTCGCGAAATTTGCGACAAGACAGACCTCACCATCGACCAGGTGAAGGAATACTCCGGCGAAGTCAAGGAAATCGGCCCCGTGACCGTGGCCACCTACCAGATTTTGACCCAGCGCAAGCGCGCGAAGAAAGCGGAAAACGAAAAGCCCGAAACCGAGCTTGACGACTTTTCTGATGAAGAAGTCAAGAAGGAACTCGCGAACTTCCCGCTGTTCAGCACCCAGAAATGGGGCCTCATGATTTACGACGAGGTGCACCTGTTGCCCGCGCCCGTGTTCCGCCTGAGTACCGAAATGCAGGCCACGCGCCGCCTCGGCCTCACCGCCACGCTCGTCCGCGAAGACCACAAGGAAACCGAAGTCTTCAGCCTTATCGGCCCCAAGAAGTACGACATCCCGTGGCGCATTTTGGAAGCACAGGGCTGGATTGCCACCGCCGATTGTAACGAAATCCGCATTCCGATGGAAGCCGAACTCAAGATGAAGTATGCGCTTGCACCGGTGCGCGAAAAGATTACGCTTGCCTCCACGAACCCCGAGAAGACGGACATCGTGGAACGCTTGCTCAAGCACTTCGACAAACCCGATGACCGTGTGCTCATCATCGGCCAGTACATCGACCAGCTCGAATCGCTCTCCAAGGAACTCGACATCCCGCTCATCACGGGCAAGACTCCGAACAAGGACCGCGAAAAGTTGTACGCAGCCTTCCGCAACGGGAGCCTCAAGAACCTCATGGTATCGAAGGTCGGCAACTTCGCCATCGACCTCCCCGATGCAAACGTGCTCATCCAGATTTCCGGTACGTTCGGCAGCCGCCAAGAAGAAGCCCAGCGCCTCGGCCGCGTGCTGCGCCCCAAGAGCGACGGCGGTGCTGCGCACTTCTACAGCATCGTCACGCAAGATTCCAAGGAACAGGAATTCGCGATGAACCGTCAGCTGTTCCTCACCGAGCAGGGCTACGCCTACAAGATCATCAAGCGCGGCGACTGGGACATCCTCGCCCGCACGCCTGAAGAATTGGCGGCAAGGCAGTAGGAAAAGTAGGAAGTAGACAGTAGGACAAATGCGTAAGGCGAGCGCCGCGGTCAAGTTTGCTTGAACATGGCCGAGCCGAGCATTTGGTACTTGAGCGAAGCGAGAGTACAAGTAGGAAGTGTTTGGTGGCTAGTAGACGTGAGGTCGGCACTTCGTGCCTTTGAACGATAAGGTATATATAGACCTCACTGCTCACCGCTCATCGCTCATTGCTCGAACCTCGTGCCTCGAACCTAAAGTAAACAGGTTGTTGTCTGTTGGTTGTAATTAAAAACGTCTCCGTGAAAACGGAGACGCTTTTTTCAACTTTTAGGGGTTTTGAGAATTAATTACTTCTCAGCAACCACCCAAACCTTGACCTGAGCTTCGACGTCGCTGAACACCTTGATGGTCACAGTGTAAACACCGAGCTGCTTGATCGGCTCTTCGAGAGCAACCTGAGCGCGGGTCACCTTGACACCCTGCTTGGTGATAGCATCGGCAATGTCAGCAGCGGTCACAGAACCGTACAGACGTTCGCCTTCCACGACGCGGCGTTCAAGATTCACAGAAATCTGAGAAAGCTTGGCAGCCACATCACCGGCAGCAGCGAGTTCCTTCTGGAACTGGGCTTCAACAGCAGCGCGGTTGTTTTCGATTTCGAGCTTGGCTTCCTTAGTAGCACGAACAGCGAGCTTGCGCGGGAAGAGGAAGTTACGGGCATAGCCGTCCTTAACCTTCACAACGTCAAGCATCTTGCCCAAGTGGGGAACATTGGCCTTAAGAATAATTTCCATAGTCTAGTTCCTCCTATTAGCGCAAGCTGTCCGAAACGAACGGGAGAATAGCCATCTGGCGAGCGCGCTTGATAGCCTCGTTCAGCATACGCTGATACTTGGCAGACGTGCCAGAAATGCGGCGCGGGATGATCTTGCCACGTTCAGAGATGAAGCGACGGAGAGTCTTCTCGTCCTTGTAGTCAATGAACTTGACGTTATTTTCCGTGAACCAGCAAGTCTTCTTGCGGCGGATACGCGGACCCTGTTTCTTATCTTCAAAAGCCATTATTCAGCCTCCCCGTCTTCGGCGTCGACCGGCACGATATCTTCGGTGGTCTGAGCCAGGTTCTGATCGTAAACAATTTCGCTCATCGGATAATCAGCGAGGGTCATCCAGCGGAGAGCGTTGTCGTTCAGCTTGAGGGCGGCTTCCATGTTTGCCACTACGGAGGCTTCGGCCTTGTAGTAGAAAATCACATAGTAGCCGTGCTGGCGCTTTTTGATGGAATAGGCGAGCTTACGCTTGCCCCAGTCGTCGCGACGGAGAATTTCACCGCCACCGTTGGTGATCATGGCACCGATGTTCTCGACTTCCGCATTGATGGCGTCGTCAGAGATCATAGCGTCGATGATAACCATCGTTTCGTATTGTCTCATAATGAGTCCCTTTGGTCTATCGCCCGGGAACCGACATTGGCCCCGGGAGGGTTCCGGAATAAATCCGGTGCGACAAATATAGAAATTAGGCTTTTTTTGTCAATATTCAGGCGGTTTACATGCCCAACTGGATGCCGACAACAGCCGATCTCGACCAGGAACCGACACCCCTGTTGAAATACCGCTGGAAACCAACTTCGAACGAAATCCACATGGAACGCAGCTTTTCACGGGGCCAGGCCCAAACCTGGCGCATGTCGAAAGCCAAACCGGGGGTCAAGGTCAACTGTACCGCCTCGACAAAATTGTACTCATAAAGGGCACTTCCGGTCAAGCCAAAATAGCGCCCCAGGGAAATGCCACCCCCTAATTCAATACCGACAGAAAAGCCGTCCAGAGAGAACATCTTCTCGCACGATTTGCGTTTCACTTCGACAGAATCAATTACGGTATCCTTGGGAGGCTTGGAATTCCACCCACCCGGCTCCCGCTCATAGCCCTTCCCGTGGAGTTCCTGGCGGAATTCAGAAATACTGGTATTTTCGAGCCCAAGCACCGGGGAAAGGTACAGCGCGAACACATCCGTCAAGAAAAACGCCTTGGCCGAAATACGGTAACGCTGGTACATCACCATCACGTCGCTATCCAGGTCGCCCCCGAAAAAGCGAACATCAATGCCTCCGCTCAGCCACGGAAAATACTGAAAATCCCCTTGAGCCTGCCATACGCCAAGGCAATCGCAGTTTTTCGTCGGGTCGAAAACGCCCCCTGCAAGTCCAGCCGACAGACCACGGCCCGTATAGGCCCCCTGCCTTGGAAGGGGGATATTCACTTCGTCCGCATAAACATGGTCAGCGGCCTGTGCGAACATCGTCAAAAAGAATATAATGAGCGCAATTTTCTTCACTTTACCGACAAATGTAGCTCTTCGCCCCATTTTTTTCCTCTTTTTTTTTGATTTTCTAAACTTTTTCACTCTATAATTTCGTATCTTACGTTTTTGCAAAGAATCAGTGATTCTGGTTTTTATGTTTTTCAGGAGTACTAAATGCGCATTGCGTCATTTTTGTTTTGTTTACTAGCCGCTATCAGTGTGTCTTTTGCGCAGCTTGCGCCCGAACCACAGATGGCGGATGTAAAATTGATGCAGGATTCATCCACGAACCAGCCCATGAAGATGGACTTTTCCAAGCCGCTCACGGGCATCAGCGATCCGGGCATCCTTTTCAGCCACTTCAGCAACCGTCCGTTGCTTATCTATTACTTCAGCCCCAAGTGCCCGCACTGCCAGCACCACTTTCCCATCATCCAGAACTTGATGAAGGAATATGAAAGCGAAGGTCTCACCGGCATCGCCATCGGGCTCGGCGGCGGGATCAAGAAAAACGACATTCGCCTGTTCATCGATCAGTTCCATGCGGTCATCCCGGTCTTCCAGGACTCCGAAGGCAAGTTCGGCCCGTCTTACGGTACAGGATACATCCCCGTTGTCTACCTTGTTCAAAAAGACGGAACATTCTACCGCTACGAAACACTGAACGACGCGAACATGAATCACTTGCGTGCCACACTGAACAAGATGTTCAAGAAGTAAGACTTTCACAACAAAAAAGGCTCCCTTCACGGGGAGTCTTTTTTTATACTCGAGGCGGGATTCGAACCCACGACCCATTGCTTAGAAGGCAATTGCTCTATCCAACTGAGCTACTCGAGCCCGACCTTGTTAGGAGTAGCGCAAATATAGCCAAATTGCGGGATAACGTCAATGACCGCAGGTCCCTCTAAAATCAATTCTTGACGCAGCGGACAGGCATGGCGAAATCGTTGTACTTGAGCGACGAACTGAATTTGTCCCCGGCTACGTTCCTGATGGCCACGTAATAATGCTGTGAAATTCCATTCTGGCTCCTTGTCCAGAAATAAGCGATTCCCTCAATTCCGCTGAATTCACCAAGGGTCCAGCCATTATTGGGTTCATCCCCTCCACGGACCCCGCCGGGAAGAATTGTAAAGCCCGTGCTGTTCCCGCTCATAACGGTATTGTCGTTCTGTTTCCAACCCTCAGCAGAAAGCAATTCCACTGCACTGTCTTTCGACAAACTTTTCATTTCCGTCTCGCTTGCTACATGGAAACCTTCCGGGCAAATTCCAGAAAGGTCCCTGACGGCGGCACCGCTGTAATAGCGCCCGTAAAGGTCGCATTCGCCGTCATCCAACGTCGTGTAGCACCAGCTGGCTTCGCTGGGAACAAAGCGAAGGTTTTCGGCAAACCAAAGCTTACCTTCAATAATCAACGTCTTATAAAATCTTCCGTCGCGTTCGTCCTTGATGCACCCGTATTCAACATCCGGATTCAAGTAATCCCAATTTTCACGATGAGCCTCATCACACCCCGGCGCAAAAGTCAACGTATCCGGGGCGCTCACTGTTTCTGTACTATCGTCCACAAGGCAACGCGCGTAAGCCGACCTGCCGGTATCCATCTTTATGAGCGTCAATCCCGTACTCTTGCCATAATGCAGGCTCCAAGCACCCAAAGTCTCCGAACTCGGATCAGGGGGTGTCTCCGAAAGTTCACCGCCCAGGAGAACAAAGCTGTCCTCTGCGCCATGGAAACCCAAGAGCGTGATGTCACCGTCTTCGTCATCGTAGTATTTCTCGTCGTCCGGGAAACCATTACTGTAGACTCCACCGAGTTGATTCGTCAGTTTCACCATCTCGTCGGGATGACCTTCCAGGTAGGCAATGAGTTCCTCGAGTTCGGCCTTTGTGGGGAGGTGGGTGCCGTTCGGGCAAGCGCCTTGAACCGGATTGTTTAAGAGTAGCGGTCCGTCATAACCGCGGAACCAGCTCCAAGTGTTCGTGAACGCCTCCCATTGCGTCATGGTGCCATACTTGTCGCACATTTTATCGTTGTCGTCATAGCAAATCAAAAAGCCCCTGTCGATGCCCGACGTAATCTCGATATTCTTTTCCATCCACGACTGGTTCCCGATTTTCACGAAATCGACCCTCTCCTTCGTAAAGTAGTCATCACCGAAAAGGGCCCTATTATCGCTGCTGGCGGGTACAGATTCGGAAGAACAGGAAGACGATTCAACCTTTTCCTCTTTCGAAGAACTGGAAGCCTGTTTGCCAGACGAGGAATCGGAAGACGAGCTGGCTGCATCCTTGGCATCGATGACGAAAGCGCGGTATTCGACAGTCCCTTCAACCTCCCTGCAATAGCAATCATCGAGAGTCCGTTCACCCGCATTTTCCAGCACACCCGCAAAATCACCATCGGTGCCCAACTTGTATTTGCAGCCCGAAATACTCGCCCAGATAAACTTGTCTCCCGGTTCGGTAATAAGGGTTATGTCGAAACGTTCCTTTTTCCCGTTGTAGCGAGTCCCGACACACCTGGCATAAATCGGAGCCATGTAGCGCATGTAATAAGTCGCTTCGTCACAGACGAGACCAGATATGTAATTGCTGTCGGAAAGGGACTGCGTCCAGGGGACATCAGCCTCGATACCGTATTTTTCTTTACAGTGGGAAGTGAAATCCTCTTCGCTCATTCCCGACGACGAAATTCCGGAAATCCGAGTCCCCATCGGATCACTATCGCTATCTCCACAGCCTACCAAGCCCATACCAAACACGGAAAGCAAAGCAACTAACGCAGCAAAAGAATATTTATCAAAGCAAAGCATAACACTCCTCTACCAACCAATATAGAAACTAAGCATTTCTACTTCAAGCCGTATCTTTCGACGTAGTCCTGCTGTCTTTCATGCGGAAGACTCCTGAAATAAGCCCTCCAGCCCGGGCAGAACTTGATATGAAAACGCCACAAGCGTCCGAGAATTGATTTCGGATTTGCATCGTACTTGGCACGCAACCTGCAATTTTCACAAGGGAAAGATTTACCTTCCATACTCACCTCCATTGAATGCACAAATAATAGAAAAGACAAGCATCGAGCAAGCACAGAAAACCTATATTTTCCACAACCCACCGCTTACACCCTACTGTTTACTGCCTACTGTTTACTAACCACTATTTACCAACCACTCCCCCATGGCCCGCGCACGCAAGACAATCACTCCCGACCCGTATGCGAAACCGATAGCGAAGCCGCTACCGCCCGAACAGAGTTTGCCGGGACACCTGAAGCAGTTCCAGTCCAACACGCGCGCGAACTTTGAACTCGTAAGCCCTTATGGAGCGGCGGGCGACCAGCCGAAAGCCATCGAAGAACTCACCGAAGGTTTTAGCCGCGGCGAGCAATTCCAGACGCTCCTCGGCGTGACCGGTTCGGGCAAGACCTTCACAATGGCGAACGTCATCAAGAACGTGGGCAAGCCGACGCTCATCTTGACGCACAACAAGACGCTCGCGGCCCAGCTCTACCAGGAATTCAAGGCGTTTTTCCCGCACAACGCGGTGGAATACTTCGTGAGCTATTACGATTATTTCCAGCCCGAAGCGTACATCCCGCACACGGATACCTTCATCGAGAAGGACGCCAGCATCAACGACGAGATTGACAAGCTGCGCCTACGCGCGACCGCGAACTTGCTCACCCGCAGGGACGTGATTATCGTCGCCTCCGTGAGCTGCATTTATGGTTTGGGAAGCCCGAGCGAATATTTCGACTTGATGGTGCGCATCAGACGAGGCGACATTTACGACCGCGACAAGATTCTGCACGACCTTGTACGAATTCAATATACTCGCAACGACTTCAGCCTGGAACGCGGGTCATTCCGCGTGCACGGCGACGTGATTGAAATTCACCCGAGCTACGACGAAGAAGGCCTGCGCATCGAGCTTTTCGGCGACGAGGTGGACCGCCTCGTGCGCTTCAACATCGTCACCGGCGAAGTCACGCAGGAACTGGACGAGATGACAATTGCTCCGGCGAAGCACTTCGTGACTAAAGAAGAGGGCCGCGCGGGCATCTTGCAGCGTATGCAAGTGGAGCTCACCGAGCGCCTCGCGGAACTCGACAAGGAAGGCAAGGTGCTGGAATCGGCACGCCTCAGCAGCCGTACCCGCTACGACATGGAAATGATCCGCGAGACGGGACAGTGCAGCGGCATCGAGAACTACTCCCGTATTATCGAAAACCGTGCCCCGGGTACGCGCCCGTTCACGCTCATCGACTACTTCGGCGACGACTGGCTCTTGATGGTGGACGAATCCCACGTGAGTATCCCGCAGGTGGGCGGCATGGCCGAAGGCGATAAGAGCCGCAAGACGACGCTGGTGCAGTACGGGTTCCGCCTCCCCTGCGCGCTCGACAACCGCCCGATGAACTTCGCCGAGTTCGAGTTCATGTACCCGAAGCAGGTGCTTTTCGTTTCAGCGACACCCGGCGATTACGAACTCACCAAGACGAACGGCGTGGTGACCGAACAAATCAACAGGCCGACCGGACTTTTGGACCCGAAAATCGAGATGTTCCCCATCAAGGGCCAGATGGATGTGCTGTTGTACCGCATCGAGGAAGTCGTCAAGAACGGCGACCGCGTGCTCGTCACGACGCTCACCAAGAAAATGGCGCAAGACCTCACCGACTTCTTCGTGGAAGCGGGCATCCGCGCGCGTTACTTGCACAGCGACATCAAGACATTAGAACGCCACGAACTCATTCGCGGGCTTCGCACCGGAGAATTCGACGTTCTCGTGGGCATCAACCTGCTGCGCGAAGGCCTCGACCTGCCCGAAGTGAGCATGGTCGCGATTCTCGATGCCGACAAGGAAGGATTCCTGCGCAACTACCGCAGCCTCATCCAGACGATGGGACGTGCAAGCCGCAACGTGAACGGCACCGTACTTTTATTCGCCGACAACATGACCGACAGCCTGGAGAAGGCCGTCACCGAAACCGCCCGTCGCCGCAGCGTTCAGGAAGAATTCAACAAGGAACACGGCATCACGCCCAAATCCGTGACCCGCAAGCTCGAAGATGATTTGAGGATTAACGACCCGCTAGGTGATTTAGACGAGAGACGAGAGACTAGAGACGAGAGATGGGACGAGGAATACGGCGACGAGTTTGAACCGGGTATTCGGCCGATGGAACCGCTACAGCCCAGTTCTAGACGAAAGACGAAAGACGAAAGACGAAAGAAAGGCTCTAGGTCCGAGGTTCGAGACTCACAACTCACAACTGACAACTCACAACTGGAAAACCTGGAGCGCCAAATGAAGGAAGCTGCTGCACGGCTCGATTTTGAGGAAGCTGCAAGGATTAGGGACATTATCAGGGGACTTAAGTAGGTCTTTTTTTTAAGGATTCAGCCGTGCAACCAATTTTTTACAAAAATACGTTAAATTTCTCACTCTTTTTAGAATAAAACCCCTTTTTATACTGAATTTTACATATCGGAATGGACACATTTTCACATTTTTTGTTTATTTTCAAGGATTATATATATATAGAGAGGAAACAAAATGAAATACGACATTATAAAGAGTGTATCTCTGCTTGCTCTTTTTGCAGCATTTACTGGTGTAATGTTTGCATGTGGTGGCAGCAACGACCCCTCGGCCCCGGATAAAGAAGATCCTGTAGTTTCATCTTCGTCCGAAACGCCAATCCTATCTTCCTTTACAATAACGGAAAACTCCCCCATCCGCTTCCAGCCGCCTGTAGCTGAAATCAATGGTAATGAAACATTCATTAAGTTTGAAGGAAGCGCCACGCTAGACGGCGCTGACACAACAACAAACGCCGATAACGACAACGACCCGGTATTCACCGATGTCGAACTTATACTTGCCTATGTGAACGAAATGGGGCAGAATGCTCCAGCTCTACTTCAGCTCTATTATGAAAAGCCCGAATTCCCGCGAGCAACCGTCAATCTTGGCACCATGAAAACAAGCATAACTGACACAGAAAAAACGCAGTGCGGAACATTCAGGCTATATGTCGTTCTCAAAGCAACAAACGACCTCGAAATTCCCGACAAGTTTTCGTCGGTTGATTCTGTAGAATTCGTCCGCGCGGCCAAAACCTGCGAGCCGGATCCGGAGCCGGTATCGTCTTCTGCCGCAGATGCCATCGAATCAGACGCAGAATTCAACCAATACATTGGCAAGATGTCCACCTCGGCAATCAATGGTTTCTCGTTCACCGAAGGCATTGAAGTTCCTATGGCACAAGCCCAAATTAGAATGGAAGCAGACGAAAATGGTAAGCTCACACTCTTTGGAGTCAATGGTTATCAAGTCGTTAAATATAATAACAATAAGGATAAAGACTTTAGTGACGACTGGACCAAAAAGAAGCTGCCGCCAACCCCCGCACACATAAGCAATTTTAGATTCTCACAGAACAAGCTCGCCGAATCCGCAGCCGAATTCGACGTTGACGCATTCTGGGTTGTTGTTGGTCCTGCATTCAACGCCGATACTGGGGACGATTTCTTTGCACTCACTCTTGATGAGAAGGACATTCCTGACGTAAATGGAAACAGGCCTCTGACAATCATCTACTACAAGAAGTAGTATTTTCCTAAAGAATCCTTAATTTTTCAGAAAACTCCGAAGGTTTTAAGCAACTTTCGGAGTTTTTTGCATTTGTAAGTGTTTTTTAACACACTTGGAGGCCAATTTGGTCACATTTTTTTGATTCAAATTCCTTATATTGTATGTTTTTTTATTTTTTTGTTTATTTTTAAGCACAGACGAAAAGACAAAAGAGGTGATTTATGAAACTCCCATTTTCACACTATCTATTGATGATTGCAACAAGTGCAATTGCATTGGTTGGGTTCACAGCATGTTCCGAGGACGAATCTTCAAGCCCTTCCGATCCGGGTACAACCACTACTACTGTGGATCAACCCCCTGATCTTGCCACGCCAACCGAACTTTCTCCCATTGTTCCACGTCCATTGAGCGTTGATTTCAATGGTGACGGGACTTTCGCGAAAATCGAAGGCGGTGCAATACTCGACTTGTTGGACACCACAGCCATTCCGGCCGATGCCGAAATAGCATTTACCGAGGTTTCTTTAATCCTTGCAAAGGTTACAGAAACCGGTGCACGCCAAAAAACACCGCTACAGCTCTCATACGACAGCCTCTCAGCGCCGACCCCTAATATCAACTGGAATAGCCTTTCTGCCAAAATCACAGACAACAACAAGAGCGACTGCGGAACATTCATGCTCTACGCAGTTTACAATGCCACGTACGATATCAATGTCCCCAATATGTTTGTTTCCATAGACTCAGTAATGTTTGTACGCGATCAAAAACACTGTGAAGAGGTTCAAGAGACCCCGCCACAATCACAAGAACAATTGGCTGCGCAATCCGTAGAACTCGCTCCGTTCGTGATTAATATCGGAACAAAGAATGCCACCGGCATTTCGCTCGCAACAGGAACTTCTGTTTCAAACGCCACAGCAGACCTTGTCTTCACAGCCGATGAATTGACTGGAAAGATTACAGTGCATGGCCAAAACGGAATACAAGTGGCGCCTTACAGCAACAACAAGGATAAAGACTTTAGTGATGACTGGACCATCAAGAAACTGCCTGAGCAAGCGCACCTGAGCGACTTCCGATTCAAAAAGAACAGCCTTGCAGCAACATGCGAATTTGAATCGTTCATGTTCTATGTTGCGATCGGCCCCAACTACAACGCAGAAACGGGCGACGAATTCTACGCATTCACGTTGCAGGAAAAATCGGACACTCCGGATCAAAACGGCAACTTTGACCTGACCATCTTCATGTTTAAAAAGAAATAAGTCACAAAACACCGATTTTCAACGGTTCCCCTCCTTTGGGGAACCTTTTTATTTTTCTAAATTTTCGCCCGTAAATTTAAATACGGAGTAAATCATGCTCAAGAAACTTTCCAACTTCCCCGGTATCAAGGGACCCGTCGTCACGATTGTGATGGACGGTTTTGGCATCACCGATAAGGTCGAAGGCAACGCCATCAAGGCTGCCCGCACCCCGACCCTCGACAACCTCTTCAAGATGTACCCGAACGTGCTCCTGAAGGCTCACGGCCGCGCCGTGGGTATGCCGACCAACGAAGACATGGGTAACTCCGAAGTGGGCCACAACGCTATCGGTGCCGGCCAGGTGTACAACCAGGGTGCCGCCCTCGTGCAGGACTCCATCGTCTCCGGCGAAATCTTCGGCCGCGACGCCTGGAAGGAAATTGCCGCGAACGTGCGCGACCACGGTTCCGTGCTCCATTTCATCGGCCTCTTCAGCGACGGTAACGTTCACTCCAACATCAGCCACCTCAAGGCCATGGTCGCCCAGGCCAAGAAGGAAGGCCTCAAGAAGGTCCGCGTGCACATCCTCCTCGACGGTCGTGACGTGCCGGAAACTTCCGCTCTCGATTATGTTGGCCCGTTCGAAAAGTTCATGGACGAACTCCGCAGCCCGGAATTCGACGTCTGCATTGCTAGCGGCGGTGGCCGTATGCAGATTACCATGGACCGTTACAACGCCAACTGGAAGATGGTGGAACTCGGCTGGAAGACCCACGTGCTCGGCGAAGGCCGCTACTTCGACAACGCTACACAGGCTATCGAAACGCTCCGTGGCGAAACCAAGGCTATTGACCAGGACTTGCCCCCGTTCGTGATTGCGAAGGACGGCCAGCCGGTCGGCACCATCAACGACGGCGACTCCGTGGTGTTCTTCAACTTCCGTGGCGACCGCGCCATCGAAATCACCCGCGCCTTCGAAGAAGAATCCTTCAGCGAATTTGACCGCGTGCGCTTCCCGAAAGTCTGCTACGCCGGCATGCTCCAGTACGACGGTGACCTCAAGCTCCCGAACCGCTTCCTCGTGCCGCCTCCGGCCATCAAGGAAACCAGCGGTGAATGGCTTGCCGAAACGGGCGTGAAGCAGTTCGCTTGCTCCGAAACGCAGAAGTACGGCCACGTGACCTACTTCTGGAATGGTAACCGTTCCAGCAAGTTCGACGGCGAAACCTACCTCGAAATTGAATCTGACGTTGTTCCGTTCGAACAGCGCCCGTGGATGAAGGCCGCCGAAATTACCGACGCCATGATCGAAGCCTTGAAGAGCGGCAAGTACCAGACGCTCCGCTGCAACTTCCCGAACGGCGACATGGTGGGCCACACCGGTTCCTTCCGCGCTGCTAC
>Ga0310690_10001047_pt1 | contig 52068 bp, 28 predicted proteins | sample AusTroGonzalo_MG_2_FD_207661 | JGI IMG/M metagenome (GOLD analysis project Ga0310690, IMG submission 207661) | Bovine rumen microbial communities from tropical cattle in Woodstock, Queensland, Australia - Gonzalo_04 (v2) (version 2) | ecosystem: Host-associated > Mammals > Digestive system >... | reverse complement strand
ATCTATATTATAAAGAAAGGTAATATCACCCGTAAGATCCAAGTAAGATGAAAAAGACTGCCATCCTTAAAATGATGGTGATACTTGTCACCATGCTTTGTTCACTATCCCAGACTTCTGCCCAGACATTGACCGTGACCACCAGCAGCGGGAGCACACAGATTGAGGCATCGCAAGCCGGCACTATGACCTTTGACAACAGTGCCGGGACCATCACGATTGGCGGAACGGCCTACAATGTCAGCGACATCTCGAAGATCGCCATCACGGAGAGTGGTTCTTCTGTTGAGACGAGCAGGACCGTTAGTGTGGTATATAACGGTTCTTCGGCCACTGTGACCGTATCCAGCGACATTGCCAATGAAGTGACCGTCACCCAAAGCGGAGCTCATGTGAATATCGCTCAGAGCGACAATGTGGCTGATGAGATCACTTATACGCTGTCAGGCTCATCCTCCGATGGCGAGTTCTATATGTCGGGTTCCTACAAGGCCACCATCGAACTGAACGGACTGACACTCACGAATGCCAACCCTGTTACCTCGGGAGCCGCCATTCATATCCAGAACGGTAAGCGTATCAAGGTAAAGGTAGTGACGGGCACAGACAATACACTGGTCGATGCTGCCAGCGGCTCGCAGAAGGGCTGTCTTTATATAAATGGTCATGCCGAGTTTGCCCAGAAGGGTACGCTTAACGTGACAGGCAAGGTGAAGCACGCCATCAAGACAGGTGACTACTGTACTCTGAAGAATGCCACCATCAACGTACTCGGTGCCGTCGGTGACGGTATCAACTGTAATGAGTATTTCCTCATGGAGAGTGGAACTATCAATATCAGTGGTACGAGTGATGATGGCATCCAGTGTGATATCGACGGCGACAGTGCTACGGGCGAGACGACTGACCACGAGGATGAGGACAGTGGCAATATCTATATCGAAGGCGGTACGATCACTGTCAACTGTCCTTCCAGAGATTCTGAGGGTATCCAGTGCGAAGGCGCTATAAACATTTCAGACGGGCATGTTACCGTTGATGCCTACGACGATGCCATCAACTCTGGCGGCGACCTCACGATCAGTGGCGGCCATGTCTATGCCCACGCTACCAACAACGACGGTATCGATGCAAATGGTAACTGTTACATCAAGGGAGGTATGGTGTATGCCATTGGATCCTCTTCGCCTGAGGTGGCCATCGATGCCAATAGTGAGGAGCGGAAACAACTCTACGTTACAGGTGGTACGATAGTGGCTATCGGCGGACTGGAAAGTGGAGCCAGTATTTCTGGTGGAACATGTATGTACACATCATCATGGACAGGAAACAGTTGGTATGCACTGTATAATGGTAACGATCTCGCACTGGCCTTCCAGACACCTACCCAGTCATCTTCCGGCAATGGTGGCGGTCCTGGTGGCGGAGGCCCAGGAGGCGGCCCCGGTGGTGGAGGTAGTAGCCAACAACTCGTTGTTTATACTTCATCTACCCCAACTCTGAAGTCGGGTGTCACCGTTAGTGACGGCACGGAGTATTTTGGTGGCATGGGTAATGTCGGTGGCACAGTCAGTGGTGGCTCATCGGTCACGTTGAGCACCTATACAGGTGGTAGTAGCGGCCCTGGGTGGCACTAGTCTAATTCCATTCCAAGATAAAACTGTACTGGTGGGGCTTGTTGCCGTCTATGGTATATTGGGGTAACGTACGCTGTCCCCAAGTATCGACACCACCTACACCGTGGATGTTTAAGTCGATGTTCAGATTGACAAAACGTCCACGGTTTATTTCGTGCGGATGCTTAGCCTGTTCCAAATCCTCTTCGCCATAGTCCCAGGCACGGATGCAGAGAGGTTGACAGCCATTGATATGGAGTGTTTTTTGGGTGTTGCTGATATTGAACCAGCGCACATCCGTACGGCAGCCATTGTCCTGCGGATGAATGTATTCTGTCTCGTATGCACTCAGTGGCATTTGATAGCGACCTATGAAAGCGCCACGCTTGCGGTCAGGATAGTTCTCCCACGGACCTCGGCCATAATAATCTATATGGGTAAAGTCGGCGGGCAGACGCATGCGCATACCAAACTTAGGCATCACGGGCTTATTGGTACCTGTGGGATGGTAATCGACATCGACCTGGATAGTACGTTCGTCGATGATGGTGTAGTTCACCGTGACATCGGTAGCATTCTTCCATACAGCAGTGCGCTCGGCGAAGTGAGCGGCATGCTGGTTGTCGTTCTCGGGTTTCCAGAAATAGGGCTCAAGAGGTGCCTTCAGCATTTCCTGGCCATCGACGATCCATGAGGAAAGGGCGTTACCCTCAATGGTGATATTCTTGGCAGAGACTTTATCATCGGGCGTGACATTCCAAGGGAAGATATACTCTCTGAGGATGAACTGCTCACGTGCAACAGCAAACCCATTCTCTGCCCATGGCTTGTCCTCCTTCAGACAGGCCTCGATGGTCATTGTCACCTCGTTATCGTCAGGATAATAGGGTAGTTCGATGCGGTCTCCGTTAAGTGTCAGCAACCCTCCACCGGCAATCTCACCGTTTCGCGAGAGTTCGTAGTAATAGTCGTATTCCTCAAGAGCCGTGAAGCAATCGTGGTTGATGATGCGGATGTTGTCGCCATCGAGTACGAATTGCAGTGGCTGATACACGTGTTGCACCTCGTAATAGTGGGGATGAGGCTTGCGGTCGGGGGCTATGAGGCCATTAATATTGAAATTGCCATCGTTAGGCTGGTCGCCGAAGTCACCTCCATAGGCAAAAAACTCGATACCATGATTCTTTTTAATAAGTCCTTGATCAACCCAATCCCAAACGGCTGCACCTGCTATGCTGCTATCGGCGTAAATCACATCCCAGTATTCTTGGAAATTGCCCATTGAGTTACCCATGGCGTGGGCATATTCGCGGGCTATCAGCGGTTTCTCTGTTTCCTTTTCAGCCTCAGCCTTCAGCACATTGGGGGTGGGATAGCCAAAGTCGTGCAGGGCAGAATAGCGAGGGTGACAATCGTAGAATGGCAGACGGGTAGAATCCAGACGGCATACCGTGTCATACATAGCCTGAATGTTGGGACCTACCCCCCCCTCGTTGCCCAAACTCCACAGGATGACACAAGGGTGATTATAATCGCGTTTTACCAGCGATTCTGCACGATCGACATGAGCCTTCTCCCATGCCCTATCGTGGCCCATCTCTTCGTTGGCATAGCCATAGCCGTGGGACTCCTGATTAGCCTCATCCATCACGTACATACCCCAGCGGTCGCAGAGCTCATAAAGATATTCGCGATCAGGATAGTGGCTAGTGCGCAAAAAGTTTATGTTAGCCTGCTTCATCAGGCGGATATCCTGCTCGTAAGTGGCATCATCCACATAACGGCCTGTTCGTGGATGGTGGTCATGACGGTTCACACCACGCAGTTTCACGTTCTTGCCGTTGATCTTGAAGACCTCCCCTATGCATTCCACACGCTTCACACCCAGGTGGTAGTCGAAATGCTCTATCGTAGTGCCCTTTTGGTCTTGCAACTCAACACTGAAAGGATAAAGATGAGGCTTTTCAGCCGACCATAGCTTAGGATTATTAATAAGGTCTGTCAGTTGTATGTGCGTTGTATCGCCAACAGCAAGCGTTTTCAGTGTTTCGCTAATCGTCCTGCCGTCTAGTTTCAGCACAGTCCTCAGGTTCTTTACAGTTTTCTTGCCTGTATTACATATTGCTATGTCGGCCGTAACATTAGCCTGCGAGAAATCCTTGTTAGGCACGGCCGTTACATGGTAATCGGCGATGTGTACCAATGGGCGCACCCACAACTCCACGCTGCGGAAGATACCGCTGAGACGCCACATGTCCTGATCTTCGAGGTATGATCCGTCGCTCCATCGATATACCTCTACTGCCAATTTATTATGACCCTCACGCAAATAGTTGGTTACATCGAACTCAGCAGGCGACATCGAGTTCTGACTATAGCCTATACGTTGTCCGTTTATCCATACATAGAATGCAGAATGTATGCCACCGAAGTGCAGAATCAGATTTTTGCTGAGCATATCCTTGGTAACATCGACAAACGTTACATACGATCCCACAGGGTTGCGGTTCTCGTAGGCTGTCCAATCCTTAGGAGGCTCAGTGGTAACGCTTGGGCGGTTTCTTACAAATGGGTAGTTGATATTGATATAGATGGGTGTACCAAATCCCTGCGTCTGCCAGTTGCCTGGCACCGTGATTTTATCCCAACTGCTTACATCGTAATCCTCGCGATAGAAGTCGGCAGGTCGCTCCTCAGGGTTGCAACTCCAGCGGAATAGCCACTGCCCGTCAAGGCTTACGATCTCCTTACACTCCTTATGCTTCGAAGGCAGTTGCAGCGTGGCGTGATAAGGCAGTTTGTTAATGCCGAGTACAGCGGGGTTCTCCCAGTCATGTGACGTTTGTGCCTGTACTGTGATGACCAGTGAAGAGGTTAGAATCAAGAATGCTTTTCTCATTTTTTGCTGATGATGTTAAGAGTTGATGTTGGCAGACTACTTTTGATGCTGATTTGCGTATTTCCTTTCTTAGTGGTGCTTCGCACAGCGAGCAAGGCGCGACCTTTCCAAGTGGTGACGCGGGGTGATGTGTAAGGTTCACGATCCTTGAGGTCGGCAGAGGCAAATGCCAGCAGGCTGCCCTGTCCTTTTATGATAGCCTCACAGGGAATGGCAGCATCAGGACATACGTTCCCGTCTTTGTCAACAACCTCAACGGCGATAAAGGCTACGTCTTGTCCGTCTGCAGAGATCGTCGTTCGATCGGGGGTTATTCGCAGGCGTGCCGGCTTTCCTGCGGTGTTTAATGTCACACTGTTTCCACCTGCTTCGGCACGTAGTGTACCAGCCTCGTAAGGTAGGGTGAAAACGGCCTTGTATTCTGTATTTGGGCCAACAGCCTTGGTGCCAATAAGATGATCGTTGAGGTAGAGTTTAACCTCTGGTGCTTTTGTATATACTTCAACCTCGATAGGTTTACCTTCCCATGAAGTCCAGTTCCATGATTCCCACATAGGCCATACGCTCCAAGCCGTTTGGTGAATCTTTCCATGATAGCCATCGGGTTCTTTTACGGCCATATACAAATCGTTAGAATACTTCCAAAGCATTTCGCGGTAGTGACTGATGGGCTTGCGCCAACCCGTGATATCGACATCGCCACAGTAGGCACCGTGCCAGTCGGGCTGACCACCATCTACATAATGCTCACCTGGTCGTTCGCCCTCATAATAATAGCGGCCGATACCACTCTCGCCCAGATAGTCGAGTCCTGTCCAGACAATGTCGCCGATGATGTAGGGGTATTCGTGTACCAACTGCCAGTTCTTAAAGGCATCTCTTGGAAAACTCTCTGTCTGCCACATCACGCGATTGGGGTTGCGCTGATGGTCGCTGGCATGCTTATGGATCATATAATTATAGCCGCCTATCTCGAGCACCTCAAAGTGTGGGTCGTAGATCTCCCAGTCATCGTCCCACGCACATAAAGCCTCAGTCACGGGACGTGTGTTGTCCATCTCAAGAATAGCCTGCTTCAGATGACGGGCTGTGGTAACGACGCGGATATCCTTGCGCTCTATCACCTCGTTGCCGATACTCCAGCAGATGATGCTGGGGTGGTTGCGGTCGCGCTGCACCATTGCATGGATATCCTCGCGATAGCACGAGTCAATCAGCGTAGAATAGTCGTAAGGGTTCTTGGCAGTGCGCCATCCGTCAAAAGCCTCGCCTATCACCAGCATACCTAACGAGTCGCAAGCGTCGAGAAAAGCACGGGATGTGGGATTATGAGCCGTACGGATGAGGTTAAAGCCTGCCTCTTTCATCAGTTTCACTTTGCGTATCTCTGCCGCATCGAAGGCCATCGCTCCCAACACACCGTCGTCGTGATGCAGGCAGGCACCATTGATGAGCAGCGGTTTGCCGTTGAGTACGAAGCCTTTTTCGGCTGAATACTCAATGGTGCGGATGCCATAAGTAACGGGTAATACATCGCCCTCAGCCTCGATAGTTGTATGATACAGATAGGGATCGTCAGGTGTCCATAAGTGCGGGTTCTCCACATGCAGCGTCTTCGCAATGGGCTTGCGTGATCCATCTTTCATCACAGCCTCGGCTTTGATGTTAACGGTGTGGATGTCGGGGGTCGTAACACTTAGACTCTGTTCGTCAATGTACTGCTGCCCTTTGGTCTGTAACCACACGTGACGGTAAATGCCAGAGCCTGAGTACCAACGACAATTGGGCTGCTCGCTGTTGTTCACCTTGACCAGCACCTCATTATCCCGCTTGTCCTTATAGAGATAAGGTGTGATATCTACTGTGAATGGTGTATAACCATAGGCATGCTGTCCAGCCTTCTGTCCGTTCACAAAGATTTCTGCCTTTTGATAGACTCCTTCAAAATGAAGTCTTACTATTTCTGCATGGGGCGTCTTAAACGTCTTGCGATATTCACCTTTGCCACCAGGATACCAGCCACCACCTTCCTTTGTGGCGCCTGATGCAGGATCTGGTGCTTCGTAGATATCCCAGTCGTGGGGTAGGTTTACGGTGATGGTCTTACTGTTGCGCGTAAACTGCCAACCATTGTCGAATAGCATAGATGTTGATTGAGCCGTAGTGCTTATCCATGCACAGAGAGCTAAAGAAAGAATAGCGATTTTCTTCATTTGGTTAGTTATGACGATTAATTTATTGAGTTACTACTTCATAATCGGCAAAGGCCATACGCTCGCCCTCAGCCAAGCGTTCTGCATCCAAACGGAGAATCTTAGCCTTTGTAGGAGCAAACTTAATAGTCTGCCAGATAGGGTTGTTCACAATGTTCGAGAACTCGCCCTGTGCAACCTTAGTCCAATTTGTCCAATCAGTTGATGCCCAGAGTGAGTAGTGGGTCACCAATCCCTCGCGCGTATTTTGGGGCGGCAGGTAGCGGAATGAGGTGATAGTCTGCTCTGTGTCCCAGTCAATCATCATCTGCATGGGTGTACTAAAGAAGTAATGGAGGTTGCTGCTACGTTTCTCGCCGCTATCAGGGATATCGGCTGACAACTCAGGAGCCAGATAGACAGAAGTACGCTTGATGATAGGCTCGCATTTGGTCTCAAGAATGGTAAAGCGCAGACGAGTCGCTGTAACGGTTGGGAAGCAGATGATGCGGCGATGGCCGATGGTGGTCAAGCCATCACCATTCTCCACGAGTTCGTCTTTCAATGGCTGCCATCTCCCTTCTATTTCTGCTTCAAGTGCAAACCTTTTCACGCGTTGGCCGTAGCGGATATCCTCTTCTGCTACGAAACGGTTGAAGGCTGTTGGCTGTTTGAAGTCGATGATGGTTTCAGAACCTTGTGTCTTGATATCTGCTTGGGCAACGAGATCTGTTTTAAACACTTCGTCAATCATCTTCTTGAAGGCAATGCCTCGCAGTGAGTCCGTAGGATGGATACGACCATTAGGGGCAATGGGGAAGTTAAGCAATAGCGTGGAGTTGCGGCCAACAGACTTATAATAGGTGTCCATCAGTTTCGAGAGACTCTTCACGTGCTCGTTCTCTGTATCATGATAGAACCAACCAGGCCGGATGCTGGTATTGGTCTCGCCGGGCACCCACGAGTCGCCTGTCTCCAATCCGTGGTGCAGCATAGACCACGTTACTTCGCCGTCGTGGTTCAGTAGGCTCCAGTTGGTCTCGCCCACATTGCCGGCCTCTGTACCCACCCAACGCAGATCACCTCGGTCACTGCCGTCGTTCCAGATGAGGCAGTTGGGTTGCAGTTCACGAATCATCTTGTAGGTCTCTGGCCACTCATAGTAGGTCGTACGGTCGATTTTACGTGTTTCGTTGGCACCGCCATACCAGCCATCGCCGCCATTGGCACCGTCGAACCACACCTCGAAGATTTCACCATATTCGGTGAGCAGTTCGTGCAACTGGTTGCGGAAATAAGAAACATATTCTGGTCTGCCGTATTCTGCATGGTTCCTGTCCCACGGTGAGAGATAGACGGCATATTTCAATCCTTCTTCGCGACAAGCCTCGGCGAGTTCGCGCACTACGTCGCCCTTGCCTTGCTTCCAAGGTGTGTTCTTTACTGAATAATCCGTATATTTCGAGGGCCACATGCAGAAACCGCAGTGATGTTTGGCCGTGAAAATGATGCCCCTCATGCCAGCCTGCTTACAGACACGCGCCCACTGTTTACAATCCAGGTCAGACGGGTTAAACAATTCTAAAGGCTCGTCACCAAAGCCCCATTCCTGATCGGTGTAAGTGTTCATCGAATAGTGGATAAACGCATACATTTCCATATCCTGCCAACGCAATTGGTTCTCCGTTGGCACAGGTCCACATGGCGATGGATTTTTCAATTGGCCATGGGTCTGTATCGTAAGCGTAGCCATCAGCGTTGCAACCGCTATTTTTATTTTATAGATTTTCATATTGGTAAATAATTAGTGCAAAGAAAATAAAAAAAACAATATCTTCCAAACTTCTTTTGATTTTTTTCTATCTGATAGGAATAAATACATATATTTTCTATCGCGATGTCGATATAATCCAATAGATATACTAAAATTCTAAACTATCATAAATTTATGGCGTAAATGATATATTTTTGCTGTAAAATGTGTATATTTGTCATCAAATTATATATCATTCAAGAGAATTGTCATCAAATTGGCCAAGCGCAAAAACAATTAGAGCTTATGAAAAAGAAATTATTAGGTAGCATGTTACTGATGAGCCTTGCGGCTTATGGACAGACATTCCAACTCAACGACGAGGGATATTTCAGTGCAGGGGGAACAGATGTGATGGCGTTCAGCGACTTCTATCCCGAGGGACATCAGGGCGGTGTGTGTGTCATCATGAACGGACTGCGTATCGCCACCAACGGCGACATCCGCCTGGAGGCCACGCCAGGACAGTGGCAACCCGTGCCCAAGCAACTGAGCCGTAAGGCAGTAGGTAACCGCATCACAACCACGCTCTGTTATCCAGACTCGTCGCGCCACATGACGGGCTTTAACCCAATGGTTTATCCCGACTGGCATGTCACCTACACCGTCACCGTGGAGCCGCAGGGTAAGGGTATCCTCGTTACCGTCGATCTCGATACACCTGTGCCAGACTTTCTGTTGGGCAAAGTCGGTTTCAATCTTGAGTTTTTCCCGGGTTATCTGTTTGGTAAGCCGTGGGTGATGGACCGTCAGAGCGGCATCTATCCACAGCAACCGAATGCACCGTTGCTGCAGGTGGCCACTAATCGCGATCATGACGGTGATTTCTTTGCGGGCAAAAGGCTGAAGGCTGATCTGGCACAGTTGGACGGTGATGGCTATAGTCCCCTCCGTGCCGACGACATCATCGGTGCACCATACGCGGTGGGTAGTAAGTTTACCTCACGTCCCGACGACAGGAGTCAGAAACTGACCGTGGAATCGCTGACTGGTCCGTTGAAGCTCTATGACGGACGCATGAACCATAACAATGGCTGGTTTGTGTTACGCAGCGAGATTGCAAGGGGTGCTACGAAGGGTGCCGTGTGCTGGTTGATTACTCCTGAGGTGGATAATCAGTGGCGTTACCAGCCTGTCATACAAACCTCACAGATTGGCTATCAGATCCAGCAACAGAAGCACATCGTGATAGAAACTGATAAGCGTGACAATACGATAGAGCCTCTGCAACTGGTTCGAATCGACGCTGACGGCGAGACCGTCGTGCGCACCATCCAGCCCCAATTATGGGGTCATTTCCTGCGCTATCGTTATCTGACGGCTGACCTGGACGATATTATCGAGGCAGGCCTCTATCAATTGCGATATGCTAACGCGCAGTCGAGTGTCTTCCGCATTGCTGATGATGTTTATGACCGTGGCGTATGGCAGCCCGTTGTAGAGTACTTCCTACCTGTGCAGATGTGTCACATGAGGGTCAGTGAGAAGTATCGTATCTGGCATGATGCCTGCCACATGGACGATGCCTTGATGGCGCGTGTGGGCAACCATATTGATGGTTACGTGCAGCAGCCGGGACTCTCGAAATATGCTGAGGGCGCCAAAGTGCCTGGGGTCAATGTCGGTGGTTGGCACGATGCTGGCGACTTCGACCTGCGCGTGGAGTCACAGGCTGGTGAGGCCTATATCCTTGCGCTAGCCTATGAGCAGTTCCATCCCGACATTGACGTGACGGCTATCGACCAGCAGCGTCATCGTGTAGAGATCCACGAGCCCGACGGTCGGAATGATATTCTGCAACAAGTGGAGAACGGTGCACTTACTGTGGTAAGGTCGTATCAGGCGCTGGGTAGGCTCTATCGCGGTATCATCTGTAACTCGTTGCGTCAGTATGCTATGCTTGGTGATGCCGCCGCCATGACCGACGGTGTGGCTGGTAATAGTGACGACCGCTGGATTTTTACGGAGAATAATCCCATGCGCGCCCTTTCGACAGCAGCCCAGTTGGCTGGTGCCGCCCGTGTGTTGCGCGGATTTAACGACGCGCTGAGTCAGGAATGCCTCGACATTGCTCAGGAGATCTATCAAAATACGGAAGTGAGCGGTTTCCTGGTAGGTGCCAAACTGCAGGCCGCTGTCGAACTGTACCTTGCAACAGGTGGGCAAAATGAACTTGATTTCATTCTCAGCCAACAGCAGCTGATCACGAACAACATTGCCCGCACCGGTTGGTTCACGGCCCGCATTGCCAAACTGCTCCAATCGAAGAAAGACAAGCGGAGCCAACAGTTTGTTGATGCCTTCCGCGCAGCCCTCGCTGACTATAAGATACAACTTGACAAGCAGTCGGCTGAGACGCCCTACGGTGTTCCCTATCGTCCTAGTATCTGGGGTGCAGGATGGGACATCCAGCGTTTTGGATTTGAGTACTATTTCCTGGCCAGCGCCTATCCCGAGATATTCCCGAAGAAAACGATCTATAATGCGCTCGACTTCGTTCTGGGTTGCCATCCAGGCAGTAACACCGCCTCATTTGCATCTGGTGTCGGTGCACGTTCTGCTACCGTAGCTTATGGCCTGAACCGCGCCGACTGGAGTTACATTCCAGGTGGTGTGGTTTCTGGCACGGCGCTCATCCGTCCTGACTTCCCCGAACTTCTCGAGTTTCCTTTCCTCTGGCAGCAGACGGAGTATGTCCTTGGTGGTGGTTCGTCGCACTACATGTTCTTGGTCTTGGCAGCCCTCATAAGAACTACTTAATTCATAAAGTATCTGAATATTCGACGCAAAGATAACGAAAAAAAACTGTCTTTCATTTTTTTTCGTTATCTTTGCAACCTATTCCATTAAAATGAACTTACCAATGAGAAGAACCATCATTATGAATCTGTTGCTGGTTGGCTGCCTACAGGTGGTACTGGCACAAAACACTATTGAGAGTATCCGCAAGGTGTATCAGGCACAGAAGACCATGATCGCCGAGATGGCAGAGGACTATCCATACGATGGTTATCCGCCCGCCTATTACAACCTGAGTGTGGTGATGAATCTGCCGGCTACGGGTCTGCACCGTGAGAACATCCGCATGTATTTCGGCGAGGTGGAGCAGGACGAGGAGGAATACGACCCCTATCCGAAACACTTCCTGAGTTTCCTGACGACGAAATACAACTTTGCCGCACGGGAATTCTACGAGGAGTATCTCTACGACCTGAATGGTAAGGTGATGTTCATCTACGCCCAGACGCCCGACATCGAGATGGGTAGCATGCACGAACTGAGACTCTACTTCGACGGGGAGAAACTGCTGCGCCTGAACGTGAAGGAGTGCAAGGACCTGACATCGTTCGACGACACAGCGGTCAAAAAAGCCGGATTCAAGGATGTCTATACGGGTACCGCGATCCCTGAGGCCTATCAGGAGCCGTGCAGGATGTATCGGCAGAAGGCGAAGCAGTATCTGGGGATGTTCAAGAGCATTGACAACACGGTGTATTAGACATTAAAGATTAAACATTAAACATTAAAATATGAAAAAACTGGTTTTATCTTTCTTGCTTTGTGGTATGGGGATGCTGGCGAGTGCACAGGAGGCCCCCAAGTCGAGAATCATTGAAGACGGTGGTACGGGCCCCTATAAGGTGGTGATGACCGAAGTGCCAGGACTGCCCGAGCACACCGTATTCACGCCTCAGGACCTCTCGAAGTTCGGTGGTGGCACGCTGTTGCCCGTCCTGGTGTGGGGTAATGGTGCCTGCTCCAACTCTCCCTGGGAGCACATGAACTTCCTCAACGAGATTGCCTCGCACGGCTACCTCGTATTGGCAACGGGTATCATCCCGATGGAAGATGAGTGGTACAAGGGCCCGATGTCGCGCACCGAACAGCAGATCGAGAGCATCGACTGGGCCTTTGCCCAGAACGCTGACCCCAAGTCGCCCTTCTTCGAGAAGATCGACGTGAACAGCATCTGCGTGGCTGGTATGTCGTGTGGCGGATTGCAGACACTCTTCAACTGCGCCGATCCTCGTATTAAGTTGCTGATGATCTGCAACAGTGGTCTCTTCAACCAGCAGAATGCCAGTCAGGCTGTGGGTGGCATGCCGATGCCTCCGAAGGAGAAACTGAAGGAGATCCACACCCCAATCATGTATCTGTTGGGTGGCAAGGAGGATATCGCCTACGAGAACGGAATGGACGACTTCCACCGCATCCACCACGTGCCGGCCTGTGCCATCAACTACCCCGTGGGGCATGGCGGTACCTATCGTGAGGCCCATGGCGGTGAGTTTACGATTCCTGCCCTGGCCTGGCTCGACTGGCGCCTGAAGGGTGACGAGAATGCTAAGAAAGTGTTCGTGGGTAAGGACTGCGGACTGCTGAAGCGCGAGGGATGGACCATCGAGAAGAACAATCTTTTTGAGACCGACAGCAGGGCCGGCGACTACGAGACACTGCAGATGGAGCCCATCCAGAACCCGATGCTGTGGGCTGACGTGCCCGATCCCGACGTGATCCGTGTGGGCGATACCTTCTATCTCGTCTCCACCACGATGCACCTGATGCCTGGCGCTCCCGTGATGGCCTCGAAGGACCTGAAGAACTGGGAGACCGTGGGATATATCTTCGACCGTCTGACGGACTCTCCGAAGTACGACCTCTTGCAGGGAACGGTCTATGGTCGCGGACAATGGGCTACCTCGCTGAAATATCATAAGGGTAAGTTCTATGCGCTGCTGGCTCCCAACGAGCAGGGTGCGATGGGCGACACCTATATCTTCTCGGCAGAGAAGGCTGAGGGCCCCTGGAACCTCGTCTCGCGTATGCGTCACTTCCACGACTGTTCACTGTTTTTTGACGACGACGATCGAGTATATGTAATATATGGTACGGGTGAGATGATGGAACTGAAACAGGACCTCTCCGACGTCATTGAAGGCAGTTATCAGAAGGTCTTCGAGCGCGAGGAGGATGAGAAGGGTCTGCTGGAAGGTTCGCGTGTGATCAAGCACAATGGTAAATACTACCTGCTGATGATCTCGCACGTCTATGCCCCAGGCAAGCATCGTCGCGAGGTATGCTACCGTGCCGACGATATCCACGGACCGTGGGAGAAGCAGGTGATCTTGGAGTCGGAGTTCGGAGGATTCTCCTACGAGGCTCAGGGTACCATCGTCGATTCGCCTGACGGTGACTGGTACGGTATTATCTTCCAAGATCGTGGGGGCGTGGGCCGTGTGCTTACCGTGATGCCCTGTCGTTGGATCAACGGATGGCCGATGCTGGGTGATGTGAACGGTAAGGTGCCCACAACGATGCTGCCCTACAAGAGTGGGGAGCCCAAGACGGCCATCGTGAAGAGTGACGACTTCTCGAATGCCAAACTTGGTCTGCACTGGCAGTGGAACCATAACCCCATCGATAATGCGTGGAGCCTGACGGAACGTCCCGGCTTCCTGCGCCTGAAGACCAACCGTGTGGTGAAGACGCTCTATCTGGCGCCCAACACGCTGACACAGCGCATGGAGGGTCCTACCTGCAGTGGTGTCATCATGATGGATCTCTCGAAGATGAAGGACGGCGACTGTGCCGGACTGGCTGCCTTCAATAGCGATACGGGTGCTCTGACCATCAAGAAGCGGGGTAAGAAACTCACGCTGGAGATGAATGAGCAGAAGGTGGAACTCTCAGACCGTGACAAGGAGGTGACGAAGTTTGAGGAGAAGGTGATTGAGAGCATCGAACTGAAGCAGCCAAAGATCTGGTTGCGCATTGACGCAGACTTCCGTCCTGGTAACAATGGCCGTCGCATGGGTGGTAAGGATTGTGCCAACTTCTTCTATAGCCTCGACGGTGAGCAGTGGACACAGATAGGTACTGCCGATTATCGTTTAGGTTTCGACTGGCGCCGCTTCTTTATGGGTACCAAGTTCGGTATCTTCAACTACGCCACAAAGAAGAAGAGTGGCTACGTGGATATTGATGAATTCAAATACAAGAAACAATAAATATGAAAAAGACCTTATTATCAGCCGTATTATGTTGCCTGGCCTTGACGGCCACAGGTCAGATAACCAGTTTTAAGTATCCTTTCCAGAACCCAGCCCTCACGAACGAGGAGCGCGTGGAGAATCTGCTGTCGCTGTTGACACCAGAGGAGAAGGTGGGACTGATGATGAACAAGTCGGTCTCGGTGGATCGTCTGGGCATCCCCAGCTATAATTGGTGGAGTGAGGCCTGTCATGGCGTGCGCCAAGGCGGCTATACTGTTTATCCCCAGCCCATCGGTATGGCTGCGGCCTTCAACGAGAAATTGGTGTACGACGTGTTCTCGCAGGTCTCCGACGAGGCCCGTGCCAACTGGAATCGCACTGATCATAATGATCCCAGTCTGTTTAACGTACCCCAGGGTGCTATCTATTATCCTGGCAATCCAGAACTGACCTTCTGGTGTCCGAACGTGAACATCTTCCGTGATCCACGTTGGGGTCGCGGACAGGAGACCTGTGGTGAGGATCCCTATCTGAATGCCGTACTGGGTGTGCAGACAGTCCTGGGTATGCAGGGTAACGACAGCCGTTACTTCAAAACCCACGCCTGTGCGAAGCACTATGCCGTACACAGCGGTCCTGAGCCCTTGCGACACTCGATGAATGTAGAGCCTACAAACCGTGACCTCTGGGAGACCTATCTGCCTGCCTTCAAGGCATTGGTTAAGAAAGGTAACGTACGTGAGGTGATGTGTGCCTACCAGCGTTTCGAGGGTAAGCCCTGTTGTACGAGTGACCGTCTGCTGATCGATATCCTGCGCAATAAGTGGGGTTATGATGCTATCGTGCTCACTGACTGTGATGCCATCAATAATTTCTTTAACAAGGGTCAGCACGAGACGCATAAGGACGGACTGACGGCTTCGGTGGATGCTGTGCTAAATGGTACGGATCTGGAGTGCGGTAAGGTGTTTATGTCGCTTGGCGAAGGTCTGAAGAAAGGCCTTATTAAGGAGAGTGACCTCGATGCACATCTGCGCAAGACGCTCATGGGACGTTTCGAACTGGGTATGTTTGATCCTGCCGATATGTTGCCGTGGGCGAAACTCGGTCCAGAGGTGATCAGTAGCGAGGAGAACGATGCGTTGGCCACGCAGGCTGCCCGTGAGTCGATGGTGCTGTTGGAGAACAAGGGTGGTGTACTGCCCCTCTCGAAGAGCATTAAGACTATCGCCGTGTTAGGTCCTAATGCCGACGATGTAGAGTTGCTGAATGGTAACTACGGTGGTACGCCTACCGACAACCACAAGCACTCACTGTTGGAGGGTATCAAGGCCGCTGTACCTGGTGCGAACATCATCTACCAGAAGGCTTGTGAACTCGACGATGAGTATAACACCATCCACCACCTGAAGGACTTCAATGGTGGAAAGGGCGCGAAGGTGGAGTTCTTTAATAATAAGGAACTCGAAGGCGAGCCTGCGAAGACCGACTACTATAACGAACTGAACTTCTCAACCTTCGGAGCCTGGGGTTTTGCTCAGGGTGTGAGTCGTGACACGCTTTCCGTGCGCGTCAGTGGTGAATATGTCGCCGACTTTACAGGTGAAATGAAGTACACGCTTACCACCGATAACGGCTATGTGCTGAAGGTGAACGGTGAAGTGGTGGAAGAGGCGCAGCCTGGTGGCCGTCGTTTCTTCGGATTCGGACGTAAGCCGGAGTATAAGTCTTTCCCTGTGGAGAAAGGTAAGACATATGACATCGTAATCGAATACAAGCATGGCAACGGACAGTTCGCCATGTTGCGTGGTGACATCTGTGAACGCATCCTCGTGGACTTCAATGACCTCGCCAACGAGGTGAAGGCTGCCGATGCCATTATCATCATCGGTGGTATCTCTGCCCAGATGGAAGGTGAGGGTGGCGACAAGAAGGACATCGAACTGCCGAAGGTGCAACAGATGCTCGTGAAGGCCATGCACCAGACGGGTAAACCCGTGATCTTCGTGAACTGCTCAGGCTCTGCCATCGCCTTTGGCAGTGTGGAGGGAGAATACGATGCTTTGCTTCAGGCCTGGTATGCAGGACAGGGTGGTGCGAAGGCACTCGCTGAGGTGCTCTTCGGCGACTACAACCCTGGTGGTAAACTGCCTGTAACTTTCTATCGTTCGAACAACGACCTGCCCGACTTCCTCGACTACTCGATGAAAAACCGTACCTATCGTTACTTCACGGGTGTGCCTCAGTATGCGTTCGGATATGGATTGAGTTATACCACATTTAATGTGGGGAAGGCAAAGATGACTGCCAAGTACGCTAAGACAAACAAAACAAAAGCTTTCACTGTTGTTGTCGTTCCTGTTACCAACACAGGCGATCGTGAAGGTACAGAGACCGTTCAGGTCTATGTGAAGCGCCTTGACGATCCAGGAGCCCCCATCAAGGCATTGAAGGGTTTTAAGAAACTGACGTTGAAGCCTGGTGAGACAAAACGTGCTGTGATTCCTCTTACTGGTGAGGCCTTCGAGTACTACGACGAGATGATTGACGAATTGGCTGTGAAGCCAGGGCGCTATCAGATCCTTTATGGTACCTCGTCGAGAGATGAAGACCTGAAAGCGATGGAGTTTTGTGTGAAAGATTAAACATTAAAGATTAAGCATTAAAGATTAAACATTAAATGAAGAAGATATTCATAATAGGACTGGGGCTGATGCTGGCGTTTTCGACGGCACAGGCTCAGACGGTGACCAGTCCGAATGGAAAGGTAGCAGTGATTCTGGAACTGATAGAGGGAGGACAGCCCTGCTATCGCGTGCTCTATGAGGGAGAGGTGTTAGAACGTTCGGCCCTGGGGCTGAAAACCAATATCGGTGACTTTACCCAGGGACTGGTGCTGAAGGAACTCACGCAGACGGCCGTCAGCGACACCTACCAGTTGCGTAACATCAAACAGAGTTGTGTGGATTATGAGGCTACCGAAGCGGTTGCCACCTATGCGTTGAGAGACAAGCCCGAGATGCCTGTGATGGACATCGTCTTCCGTGTCAGTGATCGTGATGTGGCGTTCCGCTACAGGATCCTTCCGCAGAAAGAGACGCGTGCCTGTGTGGTGACGGAAGAGGCTTCTGGTTTTGCCCTGCCAGAGGGGACGACTTCGTTCCTCTGTCCGCAGTCGAAGCCGATGGGAGGTTTCGCACGTACATCACCCAGTTATGAGACGCCTTATACCTGTGATGAGCCGGTGGGTAAGAACGGTTGGGGCGAAGGTTACACCTTCCCCTGTCTGTTCAAGACCGCACAGAATCAGTGGGTGCTTATCAGCGAGACGGGTACCGATGGTGGTTATGTGGGTTGTCGCTTGTTGAACGAACAGGGGGGTACCTATCGCATTGGCTTCCCCCAGGCAGGAGAACTGAATGGTGCTGGAGCTACTTCGGCTGCTGTGGCCCTGCCTTGTGAGACACCCTGGCGCACCATCACCGTAGGTCCTCTCGCCAATATCGTGGAGACCACCGTGGCCTTCGACCTGGTACAATCAAAATACAAGGCCTCGCAAGAGTATGTCTATGGCAAGGGTTCTTGGAGCTGGATCATCGGTATGGATCCCAGTTGTAACTTCGACGAGCAGAAACGCTATATCGACTTCTCAGCAGCGATGGGGTATCAGAGTGTGCTCATCGATGCCTTCTGGGACCAGCAGATCGGCTACGAGAAGATCGCAGAACTGGCCCGTTACGGTAAGGAGAAAGGTGTGGGTATTTTCTTGTGGTACAACTCCAACGGTGCGTGGAACGATGCCTTCCAGACACCTATCGGTAAGATGAACAACAGTCGCATCCGTCGGGAGGAGATGCGCTGGATGCAGGAGAACGGTATCCGGGGCATTAAGGTCGATTTCTTTGGCGGTGACAAACAGCCGATGATGCAACTCTATGAGGATATCCTCAGTGATGCCAACGACTTCGGACTGCTCTGTATCTTCCACGGGTGTACGTTGCCGCGCGGTTGGGAACGTATGTACCCCAACTATGCTGCCTCAGAGGCTGTGCTGGCCTCCGAGAACCTGCACTTCGGACAAGGCGCCTGTGATGCGGAGGCTTATAATGCCTGTATCCATCCCTTCGTGAGAAACACGGTGGGATCAATGGACTTCGGTGGCTCTGCCCTCAATAAGCGTTATAGTGCAGATAACCAGCATGGTACCACTCGTCGTACGTCGGACGTGTTCGCCCTCGCCGTGGCCGTACTCTTCCAGAGTGCCGTACAGCACTTTGCCTTGGCACCCAACAATCTGGACGATGCACCAGCCTGGGCCATCGACTTCATGAAAAACGTGCCCACCACGTGGGAAGAGGTGAAGTTCATCGACGGCTATCCTGGCAAGTATGTCATCCTCGCCCGCAAGAGTGGGGGATGCTGGTATGTCGTAGGTATTAATGCCGGGAAAGAGACGCTGAAGAAGACAATCACCCTGCCGATGTTTGCCGCTGGTAGCGCCCTGCAACTGTATAGCGATGATGCCCAACTTAATGGTAGTGTGAAGACCATCAAACAGAACAAACGGCAGCAACTGACCGTCGCGATTCCCTGTAATGGCGGTTTGGTGGTGACCCAATAAACAATGAACCAGATGAAAAAGTTTTTTATCCTTTTGGCCGTGTTAGGGCAGGGGCTGGTAACTCAGGCACAGTTGACAGTAAAGAAGGTGGCGCGTAATGCTGTCAGGATACAGTATCAGAAGGGTGAGACCACAGACACACTACCTGACTGGCTCTATGTGAAGCATGATGAGACTGACCAGTGTGACCTGCAGGTGGAGACGGACAACCAGACAAAGTCCCTGACCATCAAGGACCGTGATGGGCACCTGTTGTTCCATGCCACTCGTCATGAACTGCAGGATGGTGGAGCCACGTTGGCCTTCGACTCCCCAAAGGATGAATACCTTTTCGGACTTGGTCAGTTCCAAGATGGCTATAGCAATGTGCGCGGCTTGTCACGACGGCTGACACAGGTCAACACACAGATCAGTCTGCCGATGCTCCTGTCGAGTAAGGGCTACGGCATCCTGTGGAATAACTACGGACTGACGGCGTTTAACCCCTGTGGGCAGAGCGTCTGTATGACAAAGCGTACAGGAGAAGGACAGAGCGAGGTTGTTGATGTCACTTCTACCGAGGGAGGCAAGCGCGAAGTGCGCCAGCGCCATATTTTCGAGGCCGTCCTCACTGTCGATGAAGAGACGGATTATGCCTTGTTGCTTGATGTAGGACAGCAGATGGCGCGCCGACATAACCTCGTCATCGACGGTCAGACCATCATCGACCTACAGAACCTCTGGCTGCCGCCTACCGCCTCGAGTATTGTCCATCTGAAAGCAGGACGGCATGTTGTAACAGCAGAACTCACGAAGGACGATGTGCCTGTCCTTTATTATAATAAGGTGAAAGATGAGACTGTGTTCAGTTCACCAGTGGCCGACAGAGTGGATTATACTGTGTTTACAGGAACGCCCGACGAAATCATTGCCACTTACCGTGAACTGACGGGCCAGGCTCCCCTGATGCCAGACTGGGCACTCGGTTATATCCACTGTCGTGAGCGTTTCCACTCCTCTGAGGAAATCCTGGAGACAGCCAACCGCTTCAAGCAGGAACAGATGCCCATTAGTATGATCGTACAGGATTGGCAGTACTGGGGGAAATATGGTTGGAATGCCATGCGCTTCGACGAAGAGTTTTACCCAGACCCCAAGGCCCTCACCGATAGTCTGCACAAGATGGATATTCGTCTGATGGTCAGTGTATGGTCGAAGATTGACAAGACCTCCGAGGTGGGTCGTCAGATGGAAACTGATGGGTATTATATTCCTGGCACTGACTGGATCGATTTCTTCAATCCTGATGCAGCGGCAGCCTACTGGAAGAATTTCTCCGAACGTCTGCTTCCCCTCGGTATCGATGCCTGGTGGCAGGACGCCACAGAGCCGGAGAACGATGATCTGGCAGGCCGTCGCGTGAATAATGGAAAGTGGTCGGGAGAACAGGTGCGTAACATCTATCCCCTGTTGGTCTGTAAGACGGTCTATGAAGGACTGCGTCAGGCAGGCAAGGAACCAATGATCCTCACCCGTTGCGGTTTCCCTGGTATCCAGCGTTATGGAGCAGCCCTATGGAGCGGTGATGTGGGCAACGACTGGGAAACCTTCCGTCGGCAACTGACGGCAGGTCTTGGTGTACAGGCAGCAGGTCATCCTTGGTGGACCTACGATGCTGGCGGTTTCTTCCGTCCGCAGGATCAATATACCGACAGTGCCTATATCGAACGGATGCTGCGTTGGATAGAGACGAGCGTCTATCTGCCTCTGATGCGCGTGCATGGCTATATGAGTAATACTGAGCCTTGGAACTACGGTCCAGAGGCGCAGCAGATCATTGCCAGTTGTCTGCAGGAGCGCGAACAGCTGAAGCCATACATCAAGGAATGTGCCCGTCGGATCAGTGAGGAGGGCTACACCCTCATGCGTCCGCTTGTCTTCGACTTTGCAGATGATCCCGAGGCGCTCCGTCAGAAGTATGAGTATATGTTTGGTCCGGATTTACTCGTCAGTCCTGTCACAGAGCCTGGTGTCACCACTTGGCGCACCTACCTTCCCAAACAGGAGGGTGGTTGGACAGACTATCGCACGGGTAAACATTATGACGGCGGTCAGTATGTTACGACCGCCGTCACAAAAGCCTTTATTCCCGTCTTCCTCCGTGCGGGATCAAGTGTTATTTCGAAGTAAGAACGAACTTACAACTGGTCCTGTGACCTTTGGCATCTTTGACCTCGGCCACATATACACCGTTGGAAAGGCTGGTAAGCGGTACTTCCACATAGCCGCCAGTGAGTGATGTCGTCATGGAGGCAATAGCCTGTCCGGAGAGGTTATGGATGAGCACCTGAACGTTGCCGTTGCCAGGACCACTGATGATGAGTTGGCCTGCCATGTATCTGACAGTCATGTTACCGTCTTCGGCCGTCAGATCCTCGATGCCGTTGGTGCCAGATTGCTCAATGGAGGTAAGATAGCTGCTCCAGATGTTAGAACTTGCAATTGTCGGCACGTTCATCACATACACATCATCACAACCGTCAGGCCAGCGGCCGGCCGTCTGATCGTTGTTCAACGTCATATAGGTAAACTGATCATTCCAACTCTCGTCTTGGGCCGTGAGTACGATATCACCACCTTCGGATGCCAGTTTGAATGAGGCGTGGAGTTGTGACATGGGATCCTCTTTGTCGCACCAGATGATGAGGTGGCCATGAGCGGGGATCACCGTTGAACTCTGTGTCTTACCCTTTGTGATCTGATATTTCGTGGGGTTCTCGAGATTGTCGCTCAGGTACATGCCCTCAACGTCGATGGCAGCGTCCGTGGTGTTATAGAGTTCCACCCAGTCGTTGCGCTTCCAATAGTCGTTGACAAAGATGCCATTGTTGGCACTCACCTCGTTGATACGTACGGGCGAGACGCTCTCAGCGGCCTTTGTAAAGGAGGCCGTGAGATTCAGATTGTCGTCTGTTGGCAGGTCGATGGTGGTCTCTGAAGAGATAGTCTCACTGCCGTTCTTCCAGCCAGCGAATTGATATCCTGCAGGTGCCTGCGCCTTCAATTTCACAGGGGCGAAGAGGTGACCATTGAAATCGGCATAGGGTACTTCTGTATCGTTGACGAACAGACGGGCTCCCTCGGTATCGGCCTTCAGGGTGACGGATTGTCTGTTAACAGATGACAACTGCATGGGGGAGTACTTCTTCATGTTGTTTGTCATCTTGTCAGAGCGATTCTTCAGACGATTCTTGATTTCGTCTGCAGCCCGTTTGGGATCGTGACCGTCGCTGATGCCTTGCTGCTGCATCAGTTTGGTCATGGGTTGTACGACATTCAACAACTCATTGACGATATTGCCAGCACGGTTTGGTTCGAACACGCTACCTGCGATGACACAGAACGTGTCGATAAACTTCTGGCGATACTCGTCGTGTTTCAACAGGTTGATGAAGAAACTGACAAACTCGTGGTTCTGCTCGTTCTTTCCGCTGGTCTTGGTCTTATACTTATTGAAATGGGTAAAGGCGTCTTGGTTGGTGTCGCCGCCGTTAACGCATTTTCCGAAAGCGTAGTCAAGGTCGAAGCTGACAAAACGGTATTTCCCGTCTTTGCGGCTACGGTAACCCTTAATGTTGTTGTTGGGCCAGTCATCGTTGAAGAGGAAGAGGGTGACGGCCATGTAGTTAGTATATTCGTCGATGTCGAGCAACTGCTGTAGTTTTTTATAAGCTCCATCATCGTTGATCTTGGCTCCGAGCTCATAGATACGACGGAGGACCTCATTATCACCATTCTTGAACGTCTCATTCTCAAAGGCATCGAGTTCGTCGTCATCATATCCAAAGTTGGCGTAGGCATATTTGTCGTTGTTGGGCTCACGCATGTTGAACACACCACGCAACTCACCGTTCACGTATTCTATCACAGGAACGTACGACTGCACATCGACATCGATTCCCGAGCGTTGGATGATCGTTTCCAAGGCAGGGTCGGTAAAGCGGGCACCGTTCGTCCATACGTCATTGCCGCCATTACGCAGCAGTACCACCTTATTGCGGGTATAGGGCTTCTGTGGGAAGAAGGAATAGTCGAATCTGTTCTGACCGTCGAAGACCTTATTGGACTTCAGTTTAAATGAGCGGAACCGCTGTGAACGGGTCCAGCCACCAGAGACACTAAGGTTCACGTACTGATTGAAGGTCATTTCACCGTCGGTGTCGATATAACTGAAGTTGACAGGACGATCCCAGTCACAGTTGTAGTTCTTGGGCGTATCCTGACCGTTGCCCGTCTTTCCGTTGGTGCCGTCGCCATCACAGTCAAGACCGATCTTGGGATCCGTGAAGAACTTTTTGTCTCCTACGATACTGACCACGGGGAGGGTGTATTCGTTGTTGGTTTTGATATAGCTGCGGGTTACAGGCGCGCTGGGCAGATAGCCGTCCTGGTAGAGACGGAACGTGAGGTTGGTGGTCTTGGTGATGGTGAACTTACCGTCAACGCTCTCCTCTGTCATATCTGCCTCACCGCTCGTGGTGTCATATTCCCACGACACCTCGTCGAAATAGAAATTGTTGTCTTTTTTCTCAGTGTTCAGGTTGAAGGCGATAGTCTGCATGTCCTTGTAAGTCACAGGCTCCTGTCCCCACCAGCCCCAGCCGCCACCCGACTTACCAACCTGCTCGTCGGTGATGGTGCCTTCATAATAGAACTCCTGCCACTCGGTAGTGACGTTGATGTCCTTGCCGTCAAACATGTTGTTCGCAATCCAGTTATGAGGTGTCGTATGCGTCTGCGACGTGATTCTCGATGCCTTGTCGGCGCGCACCATCATACGGAAGCGATATCTCTCGCCAGTATGCCAGATATGGTTAGGCGTATAGACGAAAAACTGGGCATCATAGTCGTTCTTCGCCGTACTGGTGGAGTGTACCTTGATTCCTCTTGAGTTATTATAGCCTATACCCTCTGTGATGTCAGACATATCTTTGGTATGATCTGGATCGCGATAAGAGAGACTGCCAGTCTCCGACTTCTCGCAATCACCGTTGGTAACATACTCTACCCAGGGCGATACTACCGTACCGGGATCGACAGGTGCACTGGGCAGACTGCCGTCGGTGGTGTACATCAGGTGCGCACCCTTGGGGATGTCAACACTGATGTCGAGTGACCCTGTGAAGAGTTTGCTGTCAACACTCACTTTGGGAGCGTCGAGGCGTTGACTGGCGAACTTTGCCGTGGCATTAGTCTCTCCAGGCGTGGGCGTGGCTGTCCATTCCCATTCGTCGCCGCCGTCCGTCTTACGGGCGTATGCCGTATGACTGATAGCCTGGGGATAATCCTCGCTGGCGATGATGTTTCCTGAGGCGTCACTCAGACAGATGGTTCCTCCGTCGCAGTCGAGTTTAAACGGTGCCTGCCAGTCGTCGATCTGATCCGATCCGAGCCATAACACCAGATATCCCTTAGCGGGAACCGTACCATGGGGAATCTTCCATCGCTTGGGATTGCTCTCATCGTCGCTCAGATACATCCCAGCAAGATTAACGTCCTCGTTAGAGGGGTTATAGAGTTCTATCCAACTGTCGAAATTAATGGCGGGGCTCATCACATCGCCCACGTTGGCTGCCATCAGCTCGTTGATGATGACAATGGTTGATAGTATAAAAGAGATCATGTCTTAATGATTTTTTTGCAAAAGCAGTTATCCTACTTGGCTGCCTGGTTTGACGTCTTTGGTGGTGGTGACTACGCTGAGGCTCTCATCAAAATCAACAGCCGAGAGGATCATGCCCTGACTCTCGATGCCCATCATCTGACGGGCGGCAAAGTTGGCTACGAACAGGATGCGCTTACCAATGAGTTCCTCAGGGTTCTCATAGAAGGCAGCGATACCTGAACAGATGGTACGGTCAACGCCTGAGCCGTCGTCGATGGTGAACTGCAGGAGTTTCTTCGACTTCTTCACCTTCTGACAGTCTTTCACAAGACCCACGCGGATGTCGAGTTTCTCAAAGTCCTCGAACGATACGGTATCCTTGATAGGCGCAGCCTTGTAAGAGGCTGCTTCGTTGGCCTTCTTGGTAGCCTCGAGTTTGTCAAGTTGCTTCTGGATGACCTCGTCCTCAATCTTCTCGAAGAGCAGGGCGGGCTCTCCCAACTGATGACCAGCCTTCAGGAGGTCGGTGCAACCCAACTGCTCCCATTCAAATGAGTCGATGGCGAGCATCTCGCGGAGTTTCTTGCTTGAGAACGGCAGGAACGGCTCGAAGGCGATGGCGAGGTTCGCGGTCAACTGGAGACAGATATTCAGAATCGTCTCACAGCGCTTGGGATCAGTCTTCCAGACTTTCCAAGGCTCGCACTCGGTGATGTAGCGGTTGCCGATACGGGCCAGGTTCATGGCCTCGAACTGTGCATCGCGGAACTTAAACTGCTCCAGCAGGGCCTCCACCTTCTCCTTGACGTCCTTGAACTCCTCCAGGGCTGTCTTATCCACATCCTGCAGTTCACCACAGGCAGGCACCACACCATTCCAGTATTTCTTCGTCAACTGGAGGGCACGGTTCACGAAATTGCCATAGACAGCAACCAACTCGTTGTTATTGCGGTCCTGGAAGTCCTTCCAAGTGAAATTGTTGTCTTTAGTCTCAGGCGCATTGGCAGTGAGCACATAGCGCAGCACATCCTGCTTGCCAGGCATATCCACCAGATACTCGTGGAGCCAGACGGCCCAGTTGCGTGAGGTGGAGATCTTGTCGTTCTCCAGGTTCAGGAACTCATTGGCGGGCACGTTGTCAGGCATGATATACTTGCCGTGGGCCTTCATCATCACAGGGAAGATGATGCAGTGGAACACGATATTGTCCTTACCGATGAAGTGAACGAGACGGGTATCCTCGTCCTGCCACCATTTCTCCCATGAACCCCACTTCTCAGGCTCCTTCTCACAGAGTTCCTTGGTGTTAGATACATAGCCGATGGGTGCGTCGAACCATACGTAGAGTACCTTACCCTCAGCATCCTTCACAGGCACGGGGATTCCCCAATCCAAGTCGCGCGTCATTGCACGGGGCTGAAGATCCATGTCAAGCCAAGACTTGCACTGGCCATACACGTTCGGGCGCCACTCTTTGTGCTCCTCGAGGATCCACTGCTTCAACCAGTCCTGATACTCGTTCAGGGGCAGATACCAGTTCTTGGTCTTCTTCAATACAGGCGTGGAACCAGAGATGGTTGACTTAGGATTGATGAGTTCCGTGGGCGAGAGGTCGCGTCCGCACTTCTCACACTGGTCACCGTATGCACCCTCGTTGTGGCAGTGGGGACACTCACCAGTTACGTAACGGTCGGCCAGGAACTGCTTGGCCTCCTCGTCGTAGAGTTGCTCTGTGGTTTCCTCCGTCAGCTTACCCTCGTCGTAAAGTTTCTTAAACCACTCAGCAGCAAACTTATGATGCGTCTCTGAGGTGGTGCGGCTATAGATATCGAATGAGATGCCGAACTCCTCGAAAGAGTCCTTGATCATCTTATGATAACGATCGACCACATCCTGTGGCGTAATGCCCTCTTTACGGGCACGGACAGTGATGGGCACACCATGCTCATCACTACCTCCGATAAACAATACCTCGCGCTTCTTCAGGCGAAGGTAGCGTACATAGATATCAGCGGGCACATACACACCAGCCAGATGACCGATGTGCACACCGCCATTGGCGTATGGCAACGCCGACGTCACCGTCGTACGTTTAAAAGTCTTGTTTTCCATTCCTAAAAATACGTATTTTCAAATTTGGGTGCAAAGGTACGGTAAAAATTTGAGTTAGCACAGTACCAAAGATATAAAAAAACCAAAAGGATGACGGGATATGGGAAAAATGTCCTACTTTTGTAGGCGAAAAACAAAACACATCAGACTATGGCAGCACATAATGAACTTGGAACATGGGGTGAGGAACAGGCAGTAGCCTTCCTCCAGCGCAACGGCTATGATATCATCGAACGCGACTGGAAGTCGGGTCATCGCGATCTTGACATCATCGCAGCAAATGACGATATGTTGGTTTTTGTCGAGGTGAAAACCCGTCGTAACCGCGTGTTTGGAGAACCTGAAGAGGCCATCGACTACAGGAAACTCCAGAATCTGCGTCAGGCCATCAATTACTATGTCAAGTCGCGGCGTATCAACCGCGAATTCCGTCTGGATGTCATCACAGTGGTGGGCACACCCGAAGGCGGCTCACCAGAGATCACTCATATAGAGGATATCCCTATGTATTAGTTGCTCTACAGCGGTCTTATGGGCTTCCCCGCCCGCTTTCGCCTTAATATATAAAAAAAAGGTGGGGCGAGTTGTTCTATAATTCCAAAAAGTTTTGTATCTGTGCACGCATATAACGAACTAACGAACAAAACTTAGAGAATCATGCCTCCGCTCACCTACGATGGAGCAGAGAGAGAAGAGCCAAGCTTGCTTGTGCTCTTCCGAGTCGCGACAGAGGTCGAGCAAAGCTCAAGGGAGGCCGCTTTTTTTGTCCCCATGCAGCGTCAGCAGTTGTTGGCAGGTTCATTGCCCATCGACCCGAACAATCCATCGCCCCATCAGTGGTAACAGCGTAGCCGATAGGCACTAATCTCCTTGCGTTTATATATTTTTCTGCAATTGAGGGTGTCAGGGTGTACAAATGCCGATAAACACAGGGCTTTGCACCCTATTTCGTGGGGTGTCAGGGTGTACAGAGGGTGTACACCCTGACAGACTTCAGTTCAGAGCAACCTGATAGGTCCTCCGTTGCTTCTTGTATCTCTTTCGATGCAGGTAAGTGCCTAAGACCGTGGCGTTTGTCTGTGTTACAACATTACTTCCCAGCAAACACTATGTCACTTTCCGCTTAATTCTCTCGAGAATTCAACGCTTAAACACTACTCTTCAAGAAATAAGAGGCACTTTTTGCGCCAATTCTCTCGAGAATTTAACACGGCAAAGGCTCCTGCCAAATCTGCCAGACTGTCCCTCTGCCAATGTGTACACCCTCTGTACACCCTGACACCCCACGAAATAGGGTGCAAAGCCCTGTGTTTATCGGCATTTGTACACCCTGACACCCTAAAACATGAAAATTAATACATTAAACATTAAAGATTAAACATTAATGATGAACAACAAAAAGGCGCGGCTCATCACGAACCGCGCCTTTTTGTTGTATATGACGACCTATTATTCTTTAGCGCGGGCCTCGATCTTCTTGTTGATGTCGTCGATCACCTCGTCGGTCAGTTCATACTTTGAGATGATGAACATGGCGAGGGCAAGCAGGATAGCGGGGATGACGCATACCAGCCAGAGGATACCCTCCTCGGCAAAGGCTGTCTGCTCAATGACCTGACTGTCATACTCTACAAATGCCAAGACGGCCGGACCAACGATACTACCGAATGTCATACCGGCCTTGAAGAACAGTCCCGTCAGGGCGTTGACGATACCGGAGATACGACGGCCTGTGGTGTATTCACCGTAAGAGATCACCTCAGGCACCAGTGCCCACATATAACCCGTAGCCACGATGACACCCGTGCTCTTGATGAACTGGGCCACATAGATCATGATCATGCTGGGGCTCTCCATCTTTGAGATGAAATAGAGCATGCCCATACCGACGATGGCTGCGCCGAGGAACAGATAGAACATGTTCTTCTTGCCTACCATGCGCTTGAACCAGGGCACCAGCGGCATGAAGATAAAGGCAGGAAGCGAACCCAAGGCCATGAAGATCGACAGTTCCTGAGCCGAGCCGTGCAGGTTGCTGTTGATGAAATAGGCACCGGCGGCATTACCTACCGACATCATGGCGAAGGCGGTGATGAAGAAGAAGGCGAGCACACGCAAGGGACGATTGCGAAGGAACTCCATCCAGAGGTCGCTGACCTTCACGTCTTCCGTGGTCTTCGCATCCATGACGACACGCTCTTTACACTGCGTGAAGCAGAAGAAGAGCAGGCAGAAGCCGACGATGGCATAGATGGTCATCGTGGTGAACCATGCCGAAGGATCTTTCGGAAGACTGTCGGACGGTGCTCCGGCTATCAGGGCGATAAACAGGGGCAGACCGGAGTTGACGGCCAGACCGCCGAGGTTGGCCATGAACATACGCACGGAGGTGAGGATGGTGATCTCATCGGTGTCGCGGGTCAGCGAGGAGTTCAGGGCGCCGTAAGGTACGTTGATAAACGTATAGAGCAACTGCATCGCTATATAGGTGACATACGCATATATCAGCGACGGTGCGAAACCGTTGTAGAAGCACAGGATGGCAAAGCCAGAAAGGGGAATACCCACATACAGCAGGTACGAACGGTATTTTCCGTAACGCGGGTTGCTCTTGTCGATCAATGTGCCCACAATGGGGTCCCAGATCACGTTAGCCACATTACCCACAAGGAACATGACGGCCACTGCGGATGGTGTCAGTCCGTAGATGTCGGTGTAGAAGAACAGCAGGTAAGTACAGATGACCTGGAAGATCAGGTTCTGGGCCAGATCGCCTGAGCCGAAGCCGATGCGCTGCACCCATGAGAGCTTATAGAAGCCCTTGGTTTCATTAGTTGTTGCCATAATTTGTTTTTATTTTAATGATTACTTGTTGACGTTTATCTCGAATGAACTCATCGGCAGACCGCTGAGGGAACGGACATTAGCCTTCAGGGGATTGTCCTTCCAGGCATAGCGCACGGCATAGACGACGCTCTGTGGATGGAAGTCATCTGGCAGGTTGATGGTGATTATATTCTCTTTCGCAGTGGCCCTCACATTCTGGAAGACCTTGTCACCGTCGGCTGCTGCTGCCTCGAATTCATAGACGTCACCCTCTTGTACTGGTTGGTCTAAGGTGAGGATGATTTTTCCTTCAGCGATTTCTGAAGCCACGACCTTCGGGGAGAGCTTAACCTTATTATTATATATAAGACGGTCGAAACAGAGACTGATGCGCTCTGCCACCTCTTTCTTACGAAGGGGATGGATATCGACGGTCTCGCCGAGGTCGTTGATGACGGCCAGTTCGGCACGGGGATCGGCCTCTGCTACGGTGCGCTGTGCCTCACGAAGCTGTGCCCAACCGCTGTTTGTCGGTGTGGTCTGGGGGGTGATGGGTTGTGGGAATCCTGTCTGCTGGCGTCCGTCGTAGTTGGCGAGTTGCACAATAACGAAAGGCATCTTCTGGTCTTTCCACGTGTCGCGCCAACAGCCCATCAGTTTTTTCAGATAGTCTGCGTATGGGGCGGGATTGCCTGTGTTCGACTCGCCCTGATACCATACGACGCCGGAGAGGGCGTAGGGTGCCAGCGGATGGAGCACGGCATTATAGAGCGTGGTGGGGATATTCTGCAATGAGATGTCGCCACTGGGACAGGAGGGCATCTCCGTACCGAGGTGCACCCGCCACTGTTCGCCCAACGGAATGACGTCCGCCGGCATGGGGTTCTGACTCATGCGGTCATCACCAAAGGTCAGCATATAAGGCTTCTCGGGGATGAAGTGCGCCATGCCGTATTTGTTGATGAAGCGCACGGTGATCACGTTGTCGCCTTCGCGCAGCAATCCTTCGGGGATATCGTAGCGGCGCGGCGGATACTGGTAGTAGGTATGTCCGATCTCCTGACCGTTCAGATAGGTGATGTCCTGGTCGAAGAGGGTGCCGAGCAACAGACGTGCTGGCTGGCCGGCATGGGCCTTGTCGATCTGGATATGCTGGCGGAGCCATATCGTGCCAATGATAGGACGGCGGGTCGTGGGTGACATTGCCCACTGATTGTCCCACTGACTGGCGCTTGGCCACTGGCTGTCATCGAAATCAGCGGCAGTCCAGTTCTCGCTGATGCCAGGATCCTCTTTGCTCAACATCTTCTGCCACTGCTGCTCTGCCTGCATGTTGGCCTGAGCCTGGGCTTTCACATAGTCATCGTTCTGGAAAAATTGTGCCCGTTTCACGAGCATCGGGTAGTCCTTCCGTAGGGAGTCGGCCGAGATCCAGGCCTCGATGGGTGTACCACCCCAGCTGTTGACAATAATACCCTGGGGCACACCTGTCTGCTCATACATCCGCTTGCCGAGGAAATAGCCGACGGCGGAAAAGGGCCAGGCGTTCTGCTTGTTCAACGGCTTCCAGTTGATGGAGGTTGGCTTGATGTCGTTCCTGACGCCGTGGGCGTCGGTATCGTTCTGTACCCGGAACAGACGAATGTCAGCGTTCTCATAACTGTCGATCTCTTGGGCGTATTGCGGATAGACACGCTCGATATGGACATCGATGTTCGACTGTCCTGACAGGAGCCACACGTCTCCGATAAGAATGTTGGTGATCACGATGTCGCCGACGGTCATTGTGTAGGGTCCACCGGCCTTCATCTTTGGCAGGTTGATGCGCCAGTTACCGTCCATGTCGGCGGTGGTGGCGTATTGCTTCTTGTTAAACCTGACGGTAACCAGTTCACCGGCCTCGGCCTTGCCCCAGACGGGAATCTGTTTGCCGCGTTGCAGTATCATGCCCGACTGAAACAGTTGGGGCATGCTCACTTTGGCTTCAGCGCAGATGGCGCAGAACAGGATAACACATAAAGACAGGATTTTCTTCATGATTTGTTGATTTGTGTTGCAAAAATACAAAAAAACTCCGTTGAAATGGACAAAAAATCTGTTTTTCTTACAGAATGAAACATTTGAAAAAACATCTGTAACAAATCAGAATGTTAACTGAAATTGTTTTTACTATCTTTGCAAACGGAAAAAATAGCAGTGTTTTGCGATGAAGGTTCAGACATCACAGAAAGTTTCAATGAAAGAGAAACTGGGCTACTCCATGGGAGATGCCGCAGCCAATCTGGTGTTCCAGATGATGGTGATCTTCCAGTTGAAGTTCTATACGGATGTCTTCGGGCTGGATGGTGCTATAGCAGGAAGTATCCTGATGATAGGCAGTATCTCCGCCATCATCGTCGATCCTGCCGTCGGTCTCCTTTCCGACCGTACGCGCACCCGTTGGGGAAAGTTCCGTCCCTGGATGATCTGGACGGCCATCCCCTTCTGCATCTTCTATATCCTTGCTTTCTATAATCCGGGCATTCATGACAAGGAGTTGGTGGCCACCTATGCCACGATCTCATACGTATTGCTCATGACCGCCTATTCCTTTAATAATATCCCCTATGTATCCTTAGGTGGTGTGATCACGAGCGACATCCGGGAGCGCACGAGCATCATGACCATCCGTTTCATTGTCGTGACCATCGCCCAGTTTGTCGTGCAGGGCCTGACCCTTCCGCTGGTGGATCACTTCGGTAACGGGAATCTCCAGCGAGGATGGACCTCGACCATCATCCTGTATGCCGCCATTGCTTTCTGCCTGTTCATTGTCACCTTCCTGGTGTCGAAAGAGCGTGTCCAGCCACCGCATATTCAGAAGAAGAACATACGGGCGGATATCAAGGACACCTTCTCCGATGTATCGTGGAACTCCATGGCCCTGTTGACATTCTGCCTGTTCGTCACGCTGTCCATGTGGGGGTCTGCCATGAATTTCTATTTCCAGTGTAATGTTGACCAGAAGTCGCTTTACGACTTCCTCTCCCATTTCATCGACATAGAGCAGGAGAGTGCCTATTCCGTAGGCTTTTCCGTATTTAACATGACGACAGCCATCATTCAGTTTATGGGAGTGATCTTCCTGTCGCGCTATCTGGCCAATAAATATGGTAAGAAAAAGACCTTTATGGTCTGTCTGTCGCTGACGGCCTTCTTCACCGCCATGTTCTATATCCCCTCACCGACGGATGTGAGTCTGGTCTTTGTGCTGAACATCCTGAAGTCGTTGGCCTACGCACCGACAGTTCCCCTGTTGTGGGCCATGATTGGTGATGTGGCGGATCATGTGGAGTATGAGAACCATCGCCGTGCCACGGGTTTCTGCTTCTCCGGTATTGTGCTGGTGCTGAAATTGGGACTGGGCTTCGGAGGTGCTATCGCTGGTATCATCATCTCCATGTTCGGTTATGTGCCTGGTAGCGAGTCTGTCCAAAACGAGAGTGCCATGGAGGGTATCAGGATGGTGTCGAGTATCGTGCCTGCCCTTCTGTTCGCTGTCGGTGTGGTAGCCCTGAACTTCTACCCCATTACAAAAGAATATAATGAGAGTATGCAGGCAGAACTGACTATGCGCCGTCGGCTGGATGCTCAGGCTGCCGAAGAAGAGAATGATTTTTCAATTAATTAATAGTCAAACAATATGAAACCGCGTTATCTTTATCCTAGTGATTATTATGCAGATCCTTCTGCTAATGTGTTTAACGGCAAACTGTTTGTATATCCTTCCCATGACTGGGAGGCCGGTGCTGCCTTCGATGACGATGGCGGTCACTTCCAGATGAAGGACTACCACGTGATCTCCATGGAAGATGTGGAGAATGGTGAGGTGACTGATTATGGCAAGATCCTCGATGTTGAGCAGGTGGCCTGGGCTGAGAAGCAGATGTGGGACAATGACGTCGTTGAGAAAGACGGCAAGTATTATCTCATCTTCTCTGCAAAGGATTACAATGGTGTGTTCCACCTTGGTGTGGCTGTGGCCGACAGACCGGAAGGTCCGTTTGTTCCTCAGGAGCACCCCATCCGCGGTTCTTTCTCTATCGACCCCAGTGTGTTCAAGGATGACGACGGTCAGATCTACTGTTACTTCGGTGGTCTCTGGGGTGGACAACTCCAGTGGTATCAGCCCGCTGCCAAGTACCTGAAGGAGGGTGTTGACCTCGGTCCTGCCGCTGATAAGAAGACCCAACTCTATGCACCTGCCGACGTACCTGCCCTGTCGAGTTTTGTGGTTCGTATGAGCGACGATGTGCTGCAGTTTGCTGAGGCTCCCCATTCAGTAGTGGTGATCGACAAGAACGGTGAACCCCTGAAGGCAGGTGATCCCCACCGCTTCTTCGAGGCTTCGTGGATGCATAAGTACAATGGCAAGTATTACTTCAGCTATTCTACGGGTGACAGCCACTTCCTCTGCTATGCCATCGGTGACAACCCCTATGGACCGTTCACCTATCAGGGCGTGCTCCTCGATCCCGTTGTGGGCTGGACGACGCACCACAGTATCGTGCAGTACAAGGGTGAATGGTTCCTGTTCTATCACGACTGCGTACCCTCCAATGATGTCACTCATCTGCGCTCATTGAAGGTACAGCGTCTGTTCTACAATGAGGATGGCACCATTCAAAAGGTGATCAACGAATAGACAATTACTTAAAAATCAAGATAGTGAGGTGGTCTGCGGGGAAAAGTTCGCAGGCCACTTTCTGTATGTCTGCTGCCGTGATGGCATCGATGCGGCGGTACAGTTCGTCGAGGTCGCGCTCGTGGCCGTGGTGTAGGTAACTCCTGCCGAAGTCAAGGGCAAACTGTTCCCGATTATCGCAGGCAATGGCGATCTGCCCTTTCAACTGGCGTTTGGCGGCTGTGAGTTGCCGTTCGCTCAGGGGTTTCTGCATGATACGGTCCAGTTCCCGGCGCACCAGACGGAGACAACGACGGATGTCGTGATGGTCACAACCGAAATAGATGCTCCATACCCCCGTGTCGCTATAGCTCACCATCGTACTTTCCACGGTATAGACCAGTCCGTGCCGCTCCCGTAAGGAGAGATTCAGACGGGCGTTCATCCCAGGACCACCGAGTATATTATTTAATAGGTATAGCGGCATCCGTCGTGGGTCGTTGTAGGCATAGCCGACGGTACCGATCATCACATGGGCCTGGTGGGAACCGATCTTGCGGATCGTTTCCCCTCCTAAAGTAGGCGATGGCGTTTTCATGGAGCAACCTTCCGTGTCCGTTAGGGCGTGGTGGTCTGAGTCTCGCTCGGCTTGACCGCTTGGCTTGTCCAAGAATTTAGGGGAGGCAATGAGTTTCTTGAAATCCACGTCACCATACACAAAGAAGATGGCTTTCTCAGGAAGGTAGTTCCGTTGCACGAAGCGCAGGGCATCTTTTGTCGTGTAGGTGCGCAGTTGCTCAGCATTGCCCAGAATGTTGTGTCCGAGGGGATGTCCTTTGAAGAGGATATTCTCAAACTCGTCATAAATCAGTTCGGCTGGGGAGTCGTTATAACTCTCTATCTCGTCGCATACGACCTCCACTTCCTTCTCCATCTCTTGCTGTGGATACTGGCTGTGGAAGACGATGTCGGTGAGCACATCGACGGCCTGGGTGAAATGTTCCTTGGAGATAGCGGCATAGAAGACCGTGTCTTCCTTGTTCGTAAAGGCGTTCAACTCTCCGCCCACACCCTCCAGGGCATTGATGATTTGCAAGGCGTTGCGCTTGGCTGTTCCCTTGAAGGTCATGTGCTCGCAGAAGTGGGCCAGACCAATCTCGTCAGACATCTCATCACGGGTGCCTGCCGCTATCTGATAGCCGCAATAGACCACCTGCGACGGGGATGGCAGGTGGATGATGCGGAGACCGTTGTCGAGTGTATGGGTATTGTATTTGCTCATTTCGGCTGCAAAAATACTAAAAAATATTTTTGCGGAAGCTTTTTTACCTTTTTACCCTTTTGCCTTTTTACTTTTTTTATTATCTTTGCAACCATAAATATCAAAAACAAATGCGAAAAGTCATAGGAATAGGCGAGACCATTCTCGATATCATTTTTAAAAACGATCAGCCCATCGGAGCCGTCCCAGGCGGTTCGATGTTTAACGGCCTCATCTCCTTAGGTCGTGTAGGTCTGAAAACCACCTTTATCAGTGAGACAGGCAATGACCGGGTGGGTCAGCGTATCATCCGGTTTTTGGAGGAGAACCATGTTGATGCCAGTCATATCAGTGTCTATCCTGAGGCGAAGTCACCGATCTCCCTGGCCTTTCTCAATGAGCAGAACGATGCGGAGTATATCTTCTATAAGGATCATCCGCACGACAAACTCGACTTTGTCTTTCCCGACATCCAACCTGACGATATCGTGATGTACGGTTCCTATTACGCCGTCAATCCAGTGATCCGTCCGCAGATGCAGGCGTTCTTGGAGTTTGCCCGCAGTCGTGGAGCCATCCTCTATTACGATGTGAACTTCCGTTCTTCCCATCGTGGGGAGGTGATGAAACTGCGTGCCACGATTCTGGAGAATCTGGAGTATGCCGACATCGTACGAGGCAGCAGTGAGGATTTCGAGGTGATGTTCGACCTGACGGAGGCCGAGAAGGTCTATCGTTCCCAGATCTCCTTCTACTGCAAGAACTTCATTTATACACAGGGGGCAGAGCCCTTGGAAGTGCGAGGTGCTGGCAATATGAGCAAGCAATACCCCGTGCCACAGGCGGAGACCGTTAGTACCATCGGCGCTGGCGATAATTTCAATGCCGGTTTTGTGTATGGTATGATGAAGTATGGCATTACCCGTGAGATGCTGGAGATGGGGATGTCGGAAGAGCAGTGGGATCAGGTGATCGATCAGGCCACCCAGTTCTCTGCGAATGTCTGTCAGAGCATCCACAACAGCGTCGATCAGTCTTTTGCTGATGGGAAGAAGCGTGAGTTGAAGAGAATAATTAATAATGATGAATATGATGAGTGATACCATTAAGTACATCGGTGTTGACGATCTTGACATCGATCTGTTTGAGAGTCAGTATGTAGTGCCTGAGGGCATGAGTTATAACTCCTATCTCATTGACGATGAGAAGATCGCGGTATTGGATACTGCCGACCGTCGCAAGGGTGAAGAGTGGAAGGCAAACCTGAAGGCCGCACTCAATGGGCGCCAGCCCGACTATCTGGTGGCTCACCACATGGAACCAGACCACTCGGCATTGATTGCCTGGATGCTGGAAACCTATCCAGGATTGCAACTGGTGTGCAGTGCCCAGGCCGTGAAGATGCTTTCCAACTTCTTTGAGGGCTTTAACTTCGAAGGTCGTGTGATGACTGTCAAGGAGGGCGATACACTCTCGCTGGGCCGTCATGAACTAAAGTTTATCGGGGCTGCGATGATACACTGGCCGGAGGTTATCATGAGCTACGACAGTTTGGACAAAGTGCTCTTCTCTGCCGATGCATTCGGCAAATTCGGGGCATTGGTCAATGAAACAGACGACTGGGCCTGTGAGGCGCGTCGCTACTATTTTAATATCTGCGGCAAGTATGGTTCTCAAGTACAGACGGTGATGAAGAAGTTGGCTGCGCTCGACGTTCAGGCCATCTGTCCGCTGCACGGTCCTGTGCTCAAGGGTGAGCCATTGACTACTGCCATCAAACTATACGACACATGGAGCAAGTACGAGCCCGAGAGCGAGGGTATCCTGATTGCCTACGCCAGTATTCACGGTGGAACGGCTGCTGCAGCCGAACGACTGGGTGAGATACTGCGGGAGAAGGGGGCTCCAAAAGTGGTGGTGAGCGACCTGAGCCGCGACGATATGGCCGAGGTCATCGAGGATGCTTTCCGTTATCCTACCGTCGTAGTGGCCGCATCGAGTTACGACGCAGGTGTGTTCCCAGTGATGCACGACTTCCTCTATCACCTGCAAATCAAGAACTACCAGAAGCGCCGCTTCGGTATCATCGAGAACGGCAGTTGGATGCCTACGGCAGGCAAGGTGATGCGCGCGATGATAGAGGGGTTGAAGGACTGCGAAATCGTAGAGCCGATGGTCACCATCCGCTCAAGGATGAAGGCAGCCGACGAGGCGCAACTAGAGCAGTTGGCCGACAGTCTGCTGGCATAAGACAGATGCCTTCTTATTTATAATATCAAACGGCTGATTTCTTCGATGGAATCGGCCGTTTTTATGTAATTTCGCCAATTCCCTCGGATCATCCCCTTTGCTTGCAAATCCTCAAGCATCGCGATGAGGCTGTCCCAGAACCCCTTCATATTATAAAGGATAACGGGCTTCTGATGATAGCCGATAGTGGCCGAGGCGGCGACGGTAAACACCTCGTCAATGGTGCCGATACCGCCAGGCAGGGCGATGAACACGTCCGTCTGATCCATCATCAGTTGCTTACGGTCGCTCAGGTTGTCGCAGGGAATCTCCACATCGACATAGTCGCTGACACGTCCCGACTTCTCAACAATCATTGGTACAATACCAATGGTACGTCCGCCATGCGCCTTTACAGCCTTTGCCAATACCTCCATCAGACCTTGGTTCACACCGCCATAGACGATGGAATGACCGTTATCTGCGGCCCATGTCCCCAGTTCCTCCGTCAACGTGAAAAACTCAGGGTCAATCTGCTGATTCGCAGAACAAAATACACATATCTTCATAACTGCTGCAAAGATACAAATATTTTTTGTATCTTTGCAGCCAAATACAGGAAATCCGATGAAGACATTTGAAGAATTAGGCGTCAGCGGTGAGATCCGACGCGCCATTGAGGAACTTGGTTTTGTGCAGCCGATGCCAGTACAGGAGGCAGTCATTCCCTATTTGTTGGGGAACCAGAACGATGTCATCGCCCTCGCCCAGACGGGCACAGGTAAGACAGCGGCTTTCGGTATCCCGCTGTTAATGCGTATCGACACCAGTTGGCGCGAAACGCAGGCACTGGTGCTCTCACCGACGCGTGAGCTCTGTCTGCAGATTACCGACGACATCCGCGACTTTGCCAAATACATGGACGGCGTACATGTGGAGGCTGTCTATGGCGGTGCTTCCATCGAACCGCAGATGCGCGTCTTGAAGAAAGGCGTGAACATCATCGTGGCCACACCAGGTCGTCTGATCGACTTGAAGAACCGTGGGTATGTGCATCTGGAACAGGTGACAAACATTGTACTCGACGAGGCCGACGAGATGCTGAACATGGGCTTCTCCGACAGTATTAATGAGATATTCGAGTCGCTGCCTGAGAATCATAACACACTGATGTTCTCTGCCACGATGAGCCGTGAGGTGGAGCGCGTGGCCAAGAAGTATCTGCATGACTATCAGGAGATCGTGGTGGGCTCGCGCAATGAGGGTGCCGAGAACGTGAACCACATCTATTATATGGTAAACGCCAAGGACAAGTACCTCGCACTGAAGCGCATCGTGGATTATTACCCCCGTATCTTTGCCATCATCTTCTGTCGTACGAAGGTAGAGACGCAGGAGATTGCCGACAAACTGATCAAGGACGGCTATAATGCCGAATCGTTGCACGGTGACCTCTCGCAACCGCAGCGCGACCTGACCATGCAGAAGTTCCGCCAGCACCTGACGCAACTGCTCGTGGCAACGGATGTAGCGGCCCGCGGTCTCGATGTGGATGACCTGACGCATGTCATCAACTTCGGACTACCCGATGATATTGAGAACTACACCCATCGTTCCGGACGTACGGGCCGTGCTGGCAAGAAAGGCACCAGTATCTCGATCGTCCACAGTCGTGAGAAGTTCAAGATCCGCAATATTGAGAAGGAGATCGGCAAGGAGTTTGTAAAGGCGGAGATCCCGTCGGCAGAGGAGATCTGCAAGAAACAGCTCTATAAGGTGATGGACCAGATCGTGAAGACGGATGTCGATGATCAGGAGATTGCCCCCTTCATGCAGGATATCAACCGTTATTTCGAGTATATCGACAAAGAGGAACTGATCAAGAAGATCGTCTCGCTGGAGTTTGGAAAGTTCCTGGCCTATTATGCCGAGGCACCAGAGATTGAGGCAGTCGTTCCTGACAAGAAAGAGCGGAAACCCCAGAGCGATAAGCAGAAAGTTCAGAACAAAGCCTCGAAAGGCTATCGCCGTCTCTTTATCAACCTTGGCAAGCGCGACGGATTCTATCCTGGCGAACTGATGCAGACGCTGAACCGTTTCGTGGGTGGTCGTCAGGAGGTGGGACATATCGACCTGCTTGACACCATCTCCTATTTCGAGGTGCCAGAAAAAGACGCCAAGAAGGTGATGATCCAACTGACGGGTATTCGCTATAAGGGCCGTACGGTCAGATGTAACGATTCTGAGGATAAGGGTGCGGCCCGACAGCCATCCAGGGATAAGGCTTCTAAGGGACGGGGTCGTCAGGACAGTCGCAGGCAACCGAAGCAAGACGACTGGGGAAGTCTGATGGACGAAGGCTGGGCTATGCGCAAGCCTCGCAAGAAGAAATAAGGGCTGCAATCGCAGCCCTTATTTCTTTACTGTGCGTTGATCTCCTTGAGCAGGCGGTCTGCCTTGCCCCACGACTCCATCATGTAGAGCACATAACGGATATCCACGCCGATGCAACGGGCCAGTTGTGAGTCGAAGAAGATATCCGACGACAGAGAATCCCAGTTGCCGTCGAAGGCCAGACCGATGAGTTCGCCCTTGCCGTTGAACATGGGCGAACCACTGTTACCACCCGTGATGTCGTTGTTTGACAGGAAACAGAGGTGCATTTTACCTGTGGTCTTGTCGGTATATTTGCCGAAGTCCTGCTTCGAGAGCAGTTCCTTCATGATAGGCTCTGCCTCGTAGTCGATGACACCCTTCTCTCCCTGTTCCATTTTCTTCACCATACTGCTGGCCTCGGTATAGTAACCTGAGGGCTGTCCTCCGAGCAGATACTCGCCCACCTGACCGTAAGAGAGTCGCATGGTGAAGTTGGCATCGCTATAGTTGGGCATGTCCTCTTCCATGCGCAGTTTGGCGGCACAGAGGTAGCGCTCCAGGATGTCGATGCTGTCGGAAACGGCTTCCAGATCAATCACGATGTCAGCCTGTGCACTCTTCACGCTCTCACCATACACCACGCCCGGATCCTTGTGATAGTTTTTCTTGTTGATGTAGATCTTCTTGTCGCTCTTCATCAGCTTCGACTTCTTGTAGATATGATCCACGAACTTCTGGTAGTCGCCCTTGAAGTCGTGGTCTATCACGTTGTAGAAGTCGGGCTGGTATTTGATCTCCACCTTCTCGCGGTAGTGCTTCAGCAGGGCGGCGATGATCTCGCGGTCGGTGTCGTAGTCCCAGGTGTCGCTGTTGTCCTTGAACTCGATATAATAGGTCTTGGGCTTGCCGTCCTTGCCGTTGACGATGACACCGTTCTGCACGCGGAGGGCACGGCGCGTCATCTCGTCGGTATTGCGGCGGCCGAAGGTCTCGTTATAGTAGGTCAGGGCACGCACGGCGGCAAAGCGCTTCTGATAGAGTCTGTCCAATTGGTCGAAGTCGAGTTGGCCCTTCAGGAAACCCGTGGAATCCTGCCACTGGCGGATCTTCTGCTCAAACTGGGCCTTCTGTTGGATGAGGCCGATGCTGTCGATACATTTGTTCATGCCAATGGAGTTTTTCCAGTAGTTCGAACTGCTGGCGTATTTCGAGTCGTACTTGATGCGTACGGCCTCGTCGGCGCGCATGTGACGGAGCATGATGGCCTGCTTCACCTCACGCGTCTGGTACATCGGTGTGTTCTGGGCATCACGACGCTCACGGATGCCGTAGCTCGATAGGTAACGGCTGGTACTACCGGGATAGCCGATGGTCATCGAGAACGAGCCGGGCACGTAACCCTGTAGTGAGACAGATGCCCACTTCTTCGGTTTCATCGGCACATTGTCCCTCGAATACTTCGCCGGACCGCCCGTCTTCGGATCAACATAGATACGGAACACGCTGAAGTCGCAGGTCTGGCGCGGCCACATCCAGTTGTCGGTCTCACCACCGAACTTACCCATCGACTTGGGCAAGGCGAACACCAGGCGCACGTCGTGGTAGTCGCGGTAGGTGGTCAGGTAGTATTGGTTACCCTCGTAGAAAGGCTTGATCTCCACGCGCAGCGTAGAGTCCTGTTTCTCTATCTCCTTCAGCATGGCGTTCTCTAAGGAGTCAAGGAACTGGTAACGCTTGTCGCTGTTCATCTGGTTGATGCCCAAGGAGTCGAGCATGGGGGTGATATCCTTCTGTTCCACCATGAACGAAACGAAGAGATTCTGATTGGGCAGTTCCTCCTCGAAACTGTTCGACACGAAACCGTTGAGCATATAGTCGTGTTCCACGGTAGAGTGCGAACGGATGGACTCGAAGCCACAGTGGTGGTTGGTGAACACCAATCCGTCAGGAGATACGACCACACCAGAGCAATAGCCACCGAAGTTCACCACGCAGTTCTTGATGGCATCGTCGCCCTCGTACAGAGCACCGTAGGGCAGTTCGTAATTTTCCATCCGCATGGTCTCATAGACGGCATTCGGCAGATTATAAAGCGTCCACATACCCTCATCGGCCTTTGCTGATGTCAGGGCACAAGTGGCCAAAAGCGTAAACAATAGTTTCTTCATATCTTATTTAGTTTTCTTGAATTTCTTACCAATGATGGGAATCTGGCTTAATGGCAGGTCGCACTTGATGATTCTATAGATGAAGCCCAGGATCAGGATATTGTTGATGAGGAACAACACCCATTCTGGCCATTCCGTATGACGGGCGAACCACTTCATCATACCGAAGAGTGCCATAGAGGAAATGAAGTAAATGATAATGTCCTTGATGGGATAGGGGATGGGATTCTTCCTCTGGCCTACAATATAGCTGAGCGTCATCGAGGTAAAATAACCGGCCAGACCTCCCCAGGCACAGGCCCAGTAGCCGATCTTGGGGATGAAGATGATGTTCACGGCCAAGAGCACGATACAGCCAGCCAACGAGAACCAGGCACCATAGATGGTCTTGTCGATGAGCTTGTACCAGAACGACAGGTTGAAATAGATGCCCATGAAGATCTCGGCCATCATCACGATAGGCACCACACCCAGTCCCTCACGATAGTCCTCACCGATGATGTACTGCAGCACGGGCATCCAACCCATCACGACGAGGAAAGCCAGCAGCGTGAAGATGATAAAGTATTTCATGGCTGAGGCGTAATAATCCGTTTTGTCGGCATCCTTGTTCTTGGCAAAGACGATAGGCTCATAGGCATAGCGGAAGGCCTGTGTGATCATGGCCATAATCATCGCGATCTTCACGCACGAGCCATAGACACCCAGCTGTACGTTAGCTTCTGCCTCGTCGGGATATACCAACGGGAAGATAATCTTATCGGCCACCTGGTTCAGGATGCCGGCGATACCCAGGATCAGGATGGGCCATGAGTAACTGAGCATGTGCTTCAGCAGACGGCCGTCGAACTTCCATTGGATCTTGAAGAGGTCGGGGATGAAGAACAGGGTGATAAAACCCGTACAGAGCAGGTTGATGAAGAACACGTAGAACACGGAGGTCTTGCCCAGCAACACGAACCAGATCACGTTCAGGGCGATGTTCAACAGGATGAACAGCATCTTCAGCGAGGCAAAACGGATGGCCCGCTTCTGGAATCGCAGATAACTGAAAGGCATAGCCTGAATAGCATCAAGGGCTACGACGACCGCCATCATCAGCAGATAATCGGGATGAGACTCATAACCCAGCGCCCCACTGATAGGACCAATGAATCCGAATACCAGCAATAGGAATACTACCGTCAGCGAACCCACGGTAGCGAAGGCTGTCGAGAACACAGTATCGGGTTTGGTGCGCTCATCATTGGCAAAGCGGAAGAGCGTTGTCTCCATGCCAAACGTCAGCAGCACGAGGATCAGTGCCGTATAGGCATAGACATTGGTGCTGATGCCGTAGTCGCCCGAGGCTTTGGGCATATAGTGGGTATAGAGCGGCACGAGCAGATAGTTCAGGAATCTGCCGACGATGCTTGAGAGACCGTAGATGGCCGTATCTTTTGCCAGTGATTTCAGATTTGCCATTATTCCTTTATACTTTTACCTTTACGCGAAGAATAGATAAGCAATGAAGATAGCGGCAATGATGCCAGCCAGGTCGGCTAAGAGTCCACAGGCCACGGCATGGCGCGTCTTCACGATGCCCACGCTGCCGAAATACACGGCGAGGATATAGAAGGTGGTATCCGTCGAGCCTTGGAAGATACAACTCAGACGGCCGATGAACGAGTCGGCGCCATACGTGGTCATCGCATCTACCATCATGCCGCGGGCCCCACTGCCCGAGAGCGGTTTCATCAGGGCTGTCGGCAGGGCGCCCACAAACTCGGTATCTCCACCCACGGCAGCCACTGTCCACTCGATGCCGTTAATCAGCATGTCCATCGCACCGCTGGCCCTGAACACACCGATGCCCACGAGGATCGCCACGAGGTAGGGGATGATACGGACAGCCGTCGTAAAACCGTCTTTCGCGCCCTCAATGAAGGCGTCATACACGTTCACCTTCTTCCTGACACCAGCCAGGATAAAAGCGATGATGATGGTCATCAGCAGGATGTTAGCCGTCGAGGTACTCACCTTGTTCATCAGCACGGAGTCGAGCTGTCCGAAGCCCCAGATGACGGTAGCCACCACGAGGGCGGCTCCACCCAGCGTCAGCAGCATCGTACGGTTCAACAGATTGATCTTCTGGAAGAGCGAGGTAATGATGACGCCTGCCAGTGTCGAGAAGAACGTGGCCAGCAGGATGGGGATGAAGATATCCGTAGGCTGGGCGGCTCCGAGTTGGGCACGATAAACTAAGATAGAAATAGGTATGAGCGTCAGACCGCTGGTATTCAGCACGAGGAACATGATCATCGGGTTCGAGGCCGTATCCTTCTTCGTGTTCAGGTCCTGCAACTGTTCCATCGCCTTCAGGCCGAGGGGCGTGGCGGCATTGTCGAGCCCCAACATGTTGGCGGCGATGTTCATGAAGATGGAGCCCGTCACGGGGTGACCCTTGGGGATGTCAGGGAACAACTTCACGAAGACGGGACTCAGCAGTCGGGCCAACACATTCACCACGCCGCCCTTCTCGCCGATCTTCATGATACCGAGCCAGAGCGACAAGACACCCGTCAGACCCAACGAGATCTCAAACGCCGTCTTCGATGACGAGAACGTTGAGTCCATCATGGCTGGGAACACCTCGAAGTCTCCCCAGAACACCAGTTTCACCAGCGCGATCACGAAGGCGATGATGAAAAATGCAATCCAAATATAATTCAATACCATACTGACTGCAAAGTTACAACTTTTTCTGTTATTACACAAAAGGGACGGTTCTTTTTGTGTAAAAAAGAGGCGGCTGCTCTCGCAGACGCCCCTCTGATTAGTATTTTAGTACTTGATGAATTATTATTTCTTGTTAAAGGTGTAATACCATCTGCTTCCATATTGGCCTTCACCTTCTGTTACATATTTCTTGAAGAGGCTGGTTCCATCGTCAAGGCTATACTTCTCGTCAATATCCTGACGCTCGTCGCACCAATCATAGTCAATGCCTACGGCCACCTTGCTGGCCACGTCGCCCTTAGGAGCCTTCAGCACGCAGGGTTCGCCACCCTTGACAACATAGATAGAGATGCTGTTGGCAATCTCGCCGATGGTGCTGGCATTTTTGTCATAATTGGTCGTGGGGAAGGTGATGTCGGCCAGGCCAGACTTGCCCTTCAGATGTCTTAACTCAGCGTTGGTATTGATCATCGTGTATTGGTCGATGTCGAGGGTAGGATTGGCAGCTTTGTAAAGCTCATGTACCTCATTACCGTCGAGATACAGCGGCAGCGTACCACCGGCAGCCTTCAGGACGATCTCTACCTTTTCGCTGCTGAGTACCTCGTTCGTGTAGGTCCTAGTCCAGACCACGTCGAACACCACGTCGTTGAAGTCGAAGTCAGACTTACCTTCCGCGTCTGATTCAATAGTCAAGTCCTCAGCAATCACGCGGATTTTCTGAATATCCGTGCGGGTGTTGGGGTTGTCACCACCTTGCTTTTTAGCTTCGGTCAGTGTGACAATCCAGTCTGAGAAGACGTAGTCGCGACCACCGATGTTCTTTACCCAGTTACCATTGTTCTCAGTAGGCAGTGCGCTCTGAAGGATGTATCCCAGAATCATGTCCAGATTATAAATGCCATCCTCCTGATTAGAGATCTCTACATCATACAGATCTTTAAACTGCTGTTTGGACAACTTGTAGTTATAGGCATCCTTGGTGACATTGCCAATGGTACCATCGCTCTTCGTATATTTGATGTAGTCGGCAATAGCCTGGTTAGAAACGTCATCTATTACATAGCGAACTTTCTCGCCCTTGGTGTCTATAAGATCAAAGTTGGCAAAATCATCGGCAGCATATACCGTTCCCTGGTAAAGAATCCAATGGGAATTGCCGTCAATGAAATCCTTGGCTTTGGCAGTGCCCTTCCAAGAACTATACAGATTATCAATGGTTCTGTTCTCATAGTCCAGACCTACGAATGAGCGATTCCATCCGTCATCAAGGCTTTCACCATATTTGTTGATAGCCTTCAGTGAGTCTTGATGAGCAATAGCCCAATCCTCAATCACTTTCCAGCCTGCCAAAGCGCAGCAGTCGGTATGATACTGGTTACCTGTGCTGGAACCGAAGGCTACAAACTCTGTAGAAGAGTTCTCCATCAGTGTGATCATGTCGGGATGGGTGACACCCTCAACATGGGTTGTGTTGCCCTGATGCTTATTGGCGTCGGCACCAGTATTCAGCACCTCGTAAGGAGTACCGTTATTCCACTGGCCGTTGTTGTAGTCATTAACATGATCTAATCCTTCACCCATATACAACCAGTCCATATTGTTGCTACCAATGAGTGGAGTGCCATTTGTCTGGGTATATTGCTCTGAGGAGATGGCTCCAGGAGTAGTACCTCCCTTATAAACCTGCTGAATGAAGAAATTCTTAAGTTTGGGATCCTCATAAGTAAGACCCGGGTTAGCCTGGAAATAAGCCATCACACGAATCTTCTGACCATCAGACAGCGCATCGGGTACTATCCAGTTACCTTTGGTCGGATCACCCCACTCGTTAAGATTCTTGTTTTCTTTACGTGTGCTGGTCTGAGTAGAGCCAAAGCCCCAGTCCAAATCAGCGGCGGGCTGTCCGAAACGGGTAATGAAGGCTTCTTCGTAAGTCTTCTGGATTTTCTCTTGTGCACTCCCATCACCCTCAATGTCATGGGAACAACTGGTGAATAGCCCGCCGAATACCACGGCTGCCATTCCTGTCATCAAGTACTTCTTCATACTAAAATCATTCATTTAATTAATAGTTGTTTATAAAGATTCTGCAAAGGTAGCATTTTTATCTGAAATCTCCAACTTTTTCCGCATTTTTTTTCGAATTCTTAAAAAATGTTTGCATACGCGCGTGTGACCTATTAAAAGAAAAAGAGGTCGCTGCTCCCGCAGGGACCCCTTTCCTAATTTAGTTATTTAAGTATTTGATGTATTAATCTAATTTATACCATTCTACATAGGGGTTGGAAACCCACTCATAGAAGAGAGGATATTTCGTCTTGATGTTCTCACGCTCATCGCAGTAATTGAACTTGGGCTTGACACCGATCTTGGCAGCGGGTCTGCCCTCTGGAGCCTCAAGCTCAACCCATACCTTCTGGCCGTTGATGACCTTCTCCACGTGGATGGGGATGGTCTTGCCGTTGGCAGCCTTCACACCAGCCAGCTCGAACTGGATCTTGGGAGCAGCATTGACGGGAGCGCCGCCCTTCAGATTCGGATGGGTTCTCTTGTTGATGGTATTAACCATGTAGTCAACATCAACACCGAAGAGGCGGTGAACCTCATTTTCGGGATATGCCTGTCCGTTGACAGGTTCCAAGACACCTACGATCAGCGGCAGCGTACCACCAGCAGCAACAAGCGTAATCTCTGCCTTGTCGTCTGCAGGGAATGCCACGTCGAATACGACATCGTTGAAGTCCCAGTCAGAATCCTCAATATCACCTTCCTGTGCCGTAGCATTCAAGTCCTCAGCAATGATGCGGAGAGCCGTTGGTGTTCCGCCCTGTTTCTTGGCCTCAGTGAGTGTGACAATCCAGTCAGAGAAGACGTAGTCGCGACCACCGATGTTCTTTACCCAGTTACCATTGTTCTCAGTAGGCAGGGCGCTCTGAAGTATGTATCCCAGAATCATGTCCAGATTATAAATGCCATCCTCCTGATTAGAGATCTCTACATCATACAGATCTTTAAACTGCTGTTTGGACAGCTTGTAGTTATAGGCATCCTTGGTGACATTGCCAATGGTACCATCGCTCTTCGTATATTTGATGTAGTCGGCAATAGCCTGGTTAGAAACGTCATCTTTTACATAGCGAACTTTCTCGCCCTTGGTGTCTATAAGATCAAAGTCGGCAAAATCATTGGCAGCATATACCGTTCCCTGGTAAAGAATCCAATGGGAATTGCCGTCGATGAAATCCTTGGCTTTGGCAGTGCCCTTCCAAGAACTATACAGATTATCAATGGTTCTGTTCTCATAGTCCAGACCTACGAATGAGCGATTCCATCCGTCATTAAGGCTTTCGCCATATTTGTTGATAGCCTTCAGTGAGTCTTGATGAGCAATAGCCCAATCCTCAATCACTTTCCAGCCTGCCAAAGCGCAGCAGTCGGTATGATACTGGTTGCCTGTGCTGGAACCGAAGGCTACAAACTCTGTAGAAGAGTTCTCCATCAGTGTGATCATGTCGGGATGGGTGACACCCTCAACATGGGTTGTGTTGCCCTGATGCTTATTGGCGTCGGCACCAGTATTCAGCACCTCGTAAGGAGTACCGTTATTCCACTGGCCGTTGTTGTAGTCATTAACATGATCTAATCCTTCACCCATATACAACCAGTCCATATTGTTGCTACCAATGAGCGGAGTACCATTTGTCTGGGTATATTGCTCTGAGGAGATGGCTCCAGGAGTAGTACCTCCCTTATAAACCTGCTGAATGAAGAAATTCTTAAGTTTGGGATCCTGATAAGTAAGACCCGGGTTAGCCTGGAAATAAGCCATCACACGAATCTTCTGACCATCAGACAGTGCATCGGGTACTATCCAGTTACCTTTGGTCGGATCACCCCACTCGTTAAGATTCTTGTTTTCTTTACGTGTACTGGCATAAGAAGAGCCGAAGCCCCAGTCCTGATTAGAGGCAGGCTGTCCAAAGGTAGCAATAAACGCTGCAGCGTAGTCTGCCTTGATTTTCTCTACACCATTCTCAATAATGGTGTTCTCGTCGTAAAGGTCTTCGCCTTTTGAGCAACTGGTAAATGCAGCGCAGAAAGCAAGGGCTGCCATACCTGTCATCAAATACTTTTTCATTGTTCTTAAAAATTTTAATGTTAATAATTGGTTTTACGCTGCAAAGATACATAATAATTAATAAGGTAACCAAGTATTTATAGTTAAATATAGTTAATGCTTACGCAAACGGCCGCAATTTGTAACAATTTGTATAGAAAAAGACATATTATGCAAAGTCGGCTTTATCTTTGGTATTTAAAGCGGGGGCATCTGCTCACGCGGACGCCCCCTGTTGCAATGAATGTATTTTAATCGTAACTTCTATTTTCCTATTAAGGTCTGTAAATCACGTAGTTCAGAGTGAAGTTCTGGCCGATAATGCTAAGTTGGTTACCATCCTTGCCAAACTTCTCATTATCATTACCATTCTCTAATTTAAACTCTGCATAACCATTGAAAGGTACAGATTGGTGGTTTCCATCATCCAGGAACCATCTACTCCACCAGGAATCTCTTGCGATTATTGATGCTGTTTTGCCTTCATCAACAGTACCGAGGATAATAATCTTGCCGTTCTGGGCAAGGCTACTCCAACCAGAATATGATCCGATACCAAATTCTGTCCCATCCATAACTTGATTTCCAATATTGTTATTAGCAGGCCACAGAATGACATCAGTATCCTGGAGAGTGAATTCAGTTGTGATGACCTCCTCAGTAACCGTCGGGTTGCCGATGTTGATATAAAACTCCTTGTTAAGGTCAGAATCATCGTTGGCAAATGTGCCTCCGTAGGGATTCGTCATTGTCAATGAGGCATCCCAACCGTTTTCATGATAGATGGCATTATCATCTTTGTTTTCATGATTATAGAAATCCTTATTATCATCCGTCACCAACTGAGCCCAACTGGCGAAATCCGGATAAGCCTCTATGATGCTTCTGCGCTCACTGGGCCATTTCGTTCCGATGGGCAGGCAGATCTTATGGGGCACAGTGCCCGGATCAGCATGTAACTCACCTACGGTCTGCATCGTGTTGTTTTCCCAGTCGAGCTTTGCGAGTTCTGGGTTGTCTGATGTCTGCCACAACACCGAGATGGGAATGTCATTGACCGTAATCTTATGGTCGGGATTAGCGGTCTTCAGAGCAGTGATGATGGAGGTGATATCGACATCATTATAGGTCTTTTCGCCAGGAAAAGCCTTCATGTTGTCCCACGTTGTTAACTCACCAGCATGACTGTCAACGGTGTTGATCATGGTTGTCTGACCGGGTTTGCCTTCGAACAAATCGTGGACATACTCAGTGTTGAGCATCTTGGCGGGGATGGTACCTCCAGCGGCCAGCATACAGATGTCGGCCTCATATTTGATAGGTCCCATATCCCATTCCCGGTTGTTCGGGTCGCCGTTGATGGTGGTTTCGTCATACTCTTGGGTTTTCCAGATTCTGGCATCGAAAACGATATCGTTGAAGTCGATGTCTTTCTGACCTGCAGCACCAAGGTCTTCACAGAACACGCGACCCTGTGCCAAGAGCTTCTTATATTTCTTATGCTGCTTGCTTCGGGTGGTTACCGTTTGGCTGAAGTTGACGATGTCGGGTCTGGTCGTTGTAGGATTGATGGCCATCACGATATCGTTACAGTCGAAGTCGCCTTGCCACCAGTCTTCCAGACCAACGGCGTAGGTGCCGTCTGCCAGAGTGGCCACAGCACTGTAGAAGTTGCCGTCGGAATTACGCGCCTTCTTCGAAAACATCGTGTGCTCCCCAAGACGTTGATCAGGATTGGTAATCCAGAAACCCATACGGTAACCTTGAGGGATATTTATCGTATATTTCTTGGCTCTGACCTGATCAATATTCCAATGATTTTTCACGTGTTCGCATGTCCACTGGTAATATTCCTTATTGAAATCTCTTTTGCAATCAGGACAGTAACTGCCATAGTAAGGCCAGTCTGGATTGCTTGGATCGGGGTTGACTACTGGAGTTCCCCAGTTGCTGCCGTCTGCAAATCCCCACTGGAAAAAAGTCTGGTTTTGGATATTATCCACAAACCGCATATAATTAGGTTTGTTGCTTCCGCCCTGTGCATTAGCATCCAGAGTAGGATCATAATAATAGTAGCCGACTTTGTCTAATGCCGAAGTAGTGGCATAGACAACACAAAACTCAATGGGGCCTTTGGACTCAAACTCATAGTCGTTGAGTTTGCTGCCTGCAGGGATGCCTTCAGGAAGGGCTGACAGGATCTCCTCGATCTTTGTTCTGCTGAAAGTGTAATCATAACCGGAAGTGACATCAAAACCGCCAACTTCTGCACGCGTCATGGGGCGGGATGGAGAACTTTCATCCTCATCATTATCGACAACACCTGTGAAACCCCAATTCTGATTGGGATCGACGGTTTCACTGCCAATCAGTTCTTTAAAGGCCTGTTCGTAGGCTTGTGTCTTCTGTTGGCCAAGGGGCACATAATCCACATCATGGTCAGCACAACTGGCTGCAAAACTACCTGCAAAAAGAGCCAGTAAACCTTTAATCAAATACTTTTTCATTGCAATAAATACTTAATAGAATGTTACGTAACTTACTAATCGAACTCGATTTGGGTGCAAATTTAATTAAAAAACCCCGAAGTTGTATCAAAAATGATGTTAAATTCTGCAAAACGGTCTATTTCATGATGCTATTCTGCGATAAATTTTGTAATTTTGGCGCAAAATATTATCAAAAAGAAGATATGAAGCAGCTCCAGTGGGCAGCCTTTGCTGCCATCTTGATTATGATAGGCATGAATGTCTCATGCACCCGTAACATGTTTGACGTGGATAAATACAACGCCCTCGTTGACAGCGTTTCGCCAGT
>Ga0310690_10001044_pt1 | contig 52143 bp, 42 predicted proteins | sample AusTroGonzalo_MG_2_FD_207661 | JGI IMG/M metagenome (GOLD analysis project Ga0310690, IMG submission 207661) | Bovine rumen microbial communities from tropical cattle in Woodstock, Queensland, Australia - Gonzalo_04 (v2) (version 2) | ecosystem: Host-associated > Mammals > Digestive system >... | reverse complement strand
AAATCGCCGAAAAATTACAAATCAAGAAGATTTTTTTGCAAAAAGCCGTATTTTTGCATAATTCTTTCTACATAAAACCGAAAAAGAGCAATCATGCAAAACTTCAATCTACATACCCATAGCATTTATTCCGACGGCAAGTCGCAGCCTCGCGAAATCGTGGAAGAGGCTGTCCGTCAGGGCTTGACGACACTCGGTTTTTCGGAGCATAGTCCTTTGCCGTTTGACAATAGTTTCTCCGTCAAGGAGGCCGATATGCCGTGTTATGTGGCCGAAATCGCCCAACTGAAAGCGGAATTCAAAGGCAAAATCGACATTTATTGCGGTTTGGAGGCGGATTACCTCACGGGCGTTTCCGAGCCTTTTGCCGTGACTAAAGAGAAGTATCACCTTGACTATTTGATAGGAGGGGTGCATTTAGTAGTAAATCCTGCGTTTCGACAAGCTCAACGACCTTCACCAGTTGAGGTCCCTGAGCCCGTCGAAGGGCCGACCGTCTCGGTTGATGAGATCTGGTTCATCGACGGCCCGAAATGGGAAGTTTATGACGAAGGCCTGCAAAAGCTCTTCGATGGCGACATCCGTCGCGCCGTGCGCCGATTCTTTGAACAGTCCAACGAAATGATTGAAAACGAGTCGTTTGACATCATCGCCCACTTCGACAAAATCAAGATGCACAACCGAGACCGCTATTTCCACGAGGACGAGCTGTGGTATCGCAAACTGGCCCTCGAGACCCTCGACCTCATCCGAGAAAAGGATTTGGTGATGGAAGTCAATACACGCGGCATCTATAAGAAACGCTATAACGGCTTTTATCCTTCGCCATGGCTGATGGAGGAGGCCTGCAAGATGGGCGTTCCCGCTATCATTTCCGCTGATGCGCACCATTTTAGCGAAATCACTTTGGAGTTTGAGGCAGCTGAGGAAGCATTGAAGAAAGCTGGGTATCGTAGCGTGGTGAATTTCAAGGAAGGGAAGTGGATTGAGGTGCCTCTTTTTTGAAAACCATAGCGAGTGTTTCTTGTTTTTACTATTTTTGCTGACCAAACCTATTTGATTAAGCAAAAACTATGTTCCAATGAAACCAAGCATAAAAGCCATACAGTTTTTAGCACTCATTCTTTGGCCTGTGTTTTCTTTTGCGCAGGAACCACAAGAAACCCATGAAGGGACTAACTATGTAGAGAACGAATTCATCATTTGGTTGGAGCCAGGTGTGGATGCCTACACCTTTGCCGATAACATCAACGCAGGAATCTTACCGAAAAGGCTATTATCGGAACGTCTGAACATCTGGCTTTTCGAAATCTCAGACAGCAAAGAGCCAAAAGAAGACAAAATGAACCGCATTGCTGTGAATGCTGATGTGCGTGTCATTCAAAACAACCATACTAACATCAAACTTCGTGAGGCGATCCCTGACGACCCCTATTATGAATTTCAATGGGCACCAGCCATTATGAGCTTGCCGCAAGCATGGGAGGAGTTCACCACGGGAGGTGTCACGGCAACGGGCGATACCATCGTGGTGGCTGTCATCGATGGTGGCATGGATTGGACTCATGAAGACCTGAATTGTTGGGAAAACTGCCACGAAATCCCTTACAATGGAATTGATGACGACGAGAACGGCTACATTGATGACTTTCGCGGTTGGAACGCCTATAACCACAACGGGTATGTGGGTAGCCATTACCACGGCACCCATGTCTCGGGCATTGTGGGTGCGATTGGAAACAACGGAAAAGGCGTTTGTGGCGTGAATTGGAATGTGAAAATCATGCCCATTGCTGGCAGTTCGGGCGACGAGTCCATCGTTGTGGAGGCCTATGCCTATGCTCTGGAGATGCGGGCGCGATACAACGAAACCAACGGCGAAGAAGGCGCTTTCATCGCGGCCACCAATTCGTCCTTTGGTGTCGATTACGGCAATCCTGACGACTATCCCATCTGGTGCTCAATGTATGACGAGATGGGCCAAGTCGGCATATTGAGTTGCGGTGCAGGCCCCAACATGAATGTGAATGTCGATGTGGTAGGCGATGTACCTTCTGCCTGTCCTGGAGACTATCTGATAGGTATCACCAATACTACCTCAGCCGATGAAAAATTTGGAAGCGCAGGATACGGTGTCAACAACATTGACATTGGTGCACCTGGCACAACCATCTATTCCACAACACCTAACAACGGCTACAACAACTCAACGGGAACCTCAATGGCTACCCCGCAAGTATCGGGCACCATCGCGTTGATGTATGCGGCCTTACCCGAGGAAATGATGCAAGCCTGCAAAAGTGACCCCGCCAATTTCTGCCTTTCAGTAAAATACCATCTCCTTAATGGTGCCGATCATCTGCCCTCGCTTGATGGTTTGGTTGCCTCAGGAAGACGACTGAACGCCTACGGCGCGATAGAAAGTGTTTTATTTGACACTATAACACCGGAATTAATCGGCGAGGTGAATATTACGGGAGAGCCTTTCTTTGGTGAAATCTTAACCGCCGAAACGAATTTGAGTTCCACACCTCCTATTCCTGATTTGGGCGAATTGAGTTACCAATGGTACAGGGACACGACTGCTATCGAAGGAGCCGTCCATTCAACCTACACTGTGACCGAAGACGACATTTTTGAAAGAGTTTGTGCTCAAGTCACAGCTGAAAACTGCACGGGCGCCATAACATCATCTCTTTTCGGTCCTATCAAAAAAGCGGAACAACCCATGCCTGAAGCCCCACAAATGGAGAGCAATACCGATACGAGTATCACTCTTGTTGCCATAGAAAATGGCGAATACAATATCAATGGCGGCGAATGGCAAGATTCTCCTGTATTTGAAGGCTTACTACCGAGTACTTCCTATACTTTCACGCAACGCAAAATGGAGACAAGGTCTCATTATGCTTCTCCCGTAAGCCCAGAGGCGGTGTTTTGTACCTTACCCTACGACCAGTTGGACGAAAGCCTTAGAAGCACATTCAAGATTTATCCCAATCCTGCCAATGGAGCATTCATCGTTGAAGGCTCGGGCACTATGAACATCACCAATGTCCTTGGCCAAACTGTGATGACCAAAAAGATCGAGGGGAAGGGAAAAGTGGAATTGCCGCAAGGGATTTATTTTGTGACCTTGGGCAGAGAAACTAGAAAAGTGGTGGTGGAATAAAAGAAGTTATAACCTCAAATAATCCATCACATTCTTCTCGATGCGTTTCAAAAGGTCTTCCGAGTCAGGGGCCTTCATGAACTTGTGCCCTGTGACCTTCTCGTAAAGCTCGATGTAACGCTCCGACACACTGTTGACGTATTCAGGTGTCATCTCGGGTACCTGTTGGCTTTCCTTGCCTTGGAAACCGTTGGCCATTAGCCACTCGCGGACGAACTCCTTCGAGAGCTGCACCTGCGGCTCGCCTTTGGCGAAGCGTTCCTCATATTGGTCGGCGATGAAGTAACGCGACGAGTCGGGGGTGTGAATCTCGTCCATCAGCACGATTTGGTCGCCAATCTTGCCGAACTCGTATTTCGTGTCGACGAGAATCAAGCCTTGCTTGGCTGCGATTTCGGTGCCGCGTTGGAAAAGCTTGCGGGTGATGTCCTCTATCTGTGTGTAGTCTTTCTCGCTGATGAGGCCGCGGGCGATGATTTCCTCACGTGAGATGTCCTCGTCGTGGCCTTCCTCGGCCTTGGTGGTCGGGGTGATGATGGGCTCGGCGAAGCGCTGGTGTTCTTTCATGCCGTCAGGGATCTGCACGCCGCAGATGGTGTGCTGACCGCTCTTGTAGGTGCGCCACGAGCTGCCGGTGAGGTAGCCGCGGATAATCATCTCAATAGGGAAGGGCTTGCAGAGGCGGCCCACCGTGACCATCGGGTCAGGTGTGGCGAGCTTCCAGTTGGGGACGATGTCGGCGGTGGCGTCGAGGAACATGGCGGCTATCTGGTTGAGGACCTGTCCTTTATAGGGGATGCCCTTGGGCAGGATGACGTCGAAAGCCGAGATGCGGTCGGTGGCGACCATCACCATGTATTCGTCGTTGATGAAATAACAATCGCGGACCTTGCCGTGATAAACCTTGGTCTGGCCAGGGAATTGGAAATCTGTTCTGGTTAATGCGTTCATTATATTCAGTTGTTAGTTGTTCAGTTGTTCAGTTGGCAGTTGACGCGCTTCGCGTCATTGCGAGGAACGAAGCAATCCAGTCATTCAGTTATTGGTTGGTCTGTCGTTTCTTCCTCTTCATGATGCTTCTTGTATGCATTAATGATATCAGTTACGAGCTTATGCCGTACCACATCCTTGTCATCCAGATAAATGAATTCGATGCCTTTCACATCCTTCAAAACCTCCATGGCTTGCGGCAGGCCCGAGGGTGTTTTAGGCGGCAGGTCGATTTGGGTGATGTCGCCGGTGACGATGAACTTGGCCGAGCGTCCCATGCGGGTGAGGAACATCTTCAGTTGACTGCGCGTGGCGTTTTGCGCTTCATCTAGTATGACGAAGGCATGGTCCAAGGTGCGACCACGCATAAAGGCCAGAGGTGCAATCTCGATGGTGTGGTCTTCCAGGTATCCCTCCAGTCTGTTGGAGGGTATCATATCGCGCAAGGCATCATAAAGCGGCTGAAGATATGGGTCTAGTTTGTCCTTCAAATCGCCGGGGAGGAAACCGAGGTGCTCGTCGGCTTCGACGGCGGGACGAGTCAAAATAATTCTCCTTACTTGTTTGGCTTTCAAGGCTCTGACGGCCAAAGCTACAGCGGTGTAGGTTTTTCCCGTTCCAGCGGGACCGATGGCAAAAACCAAATCCTTTTGTTCCGAAGCCGTCACCATATGCTTTTGGTTAGCGGTGATGGCCTTGATGGGTACGCCGCTGCGCCCGAAAACCAACACGTCGCTTTCAGACATTTTCTGTTGTAGTTCACTGTCGGTGCTGGCCATCATCACGTCTTCGACGGTTTGGGCGGTGAGTTTGCCGAAACGCTCCAGTTGCACCATCAAGGTCTCGTAGCGGCTGGTGAAATACTCGATTTCATCCTCATCGCCGATCACCTTCACGAAATCGCCACGCGCGATGATTTTCAGCTTTGGGAACATGCTCTTCACTAGCTCCAAGTATTTGTCGTTGGGGCCGTGAAGTTCCTTAGGATCAACGTTTTCTATCTGTAATATCTGCTCTGCCATGCCATTGGTTTTGGTGGCAAAGATAGCGTTTTTTCAGGAAACAATCCTTTCGGAAGGGCTCGGAATAAAAAATGAAGAAAAAATAACGATTTGTGTAGCGAGTTTGTTATTAATGACTTACCTTTGCAAAACCAAATTTGGCCGTGAGCTGTTCAAACGCCCAGTCTTTTTTTTAATAACTGAACAACTGAACAACTCCCAACTGAACAACTATTTTACGATGGCAATTATCACATTAACAAGCGATTGGGGAACGAAAGACTATTATGCGGCAGCGGTGAAGGGGACCATTCTTTCACAATTGCCCGATGCGACGATTATTGACGTGACCCACGAAATCGAGCCATTCAATGTCTCCCAAGCCGGCTTCACGCTGAAAAACTGTTTCCGTTGCTTCCCTCCCGGGACGATACACATCATCGCGGTCGACACGATTGAGTCGGCGGAATGCCCTCATGTGGTGGTGAAGGCCGAGGGCCAGTATTTCATCTCCACCGACAATGGCATTTTCAGCCATATCCTCGATGGGAAATATGAAGAAGCGGTGTGCATCGATGTGATGCAGGACTCCGATTTCTTCACCTTTGCCAGCCGTGATCGGTTCGTCAAGGTGGCCGTGATGATTGCCAAGGGCGAGCCGCTGTCGAGCATCGGCGAGCCGCGCATGAAGCTGAATCAGGGCGGAGCTTTCTGTGCTGTGGCCCGTGGCAACACTATCGAAGGCGTGGTGATGCACATCGATTCCTACGACAACCTGATCACCAACATCTCGAAGGAACTCTTTGAGCAAGAACGCCGTGGCCGAGACTTCACCATCCAGGTGAAGGGCGATCTCTACACCGTCGACGAGATTTCGGACAGCTATCTCGATGTCGATGTGGTGGATTTGGTGGCCATTTTCGGCACGCACGGCTATCTTGAACTCGCCTTGAACAAAGCCAAACTGGCCTCGCTATGCGGCATTGAGCTTAAGTCGACCATCAAAGTGATCTTCGACGACGGTAAATCAAATGGCATTTCCGATTCTTTATTCTGATCTCCAGACTTTTTGCTGGACCATCTGAAACAGCTTCCAGAAGATTAAACCCACCAGAACCCCCAATATGGCGCCGCATAGAATGTCGCCAGGGTAGTGATAGCCGATGTAGATACGACTGTAGCTCGAAACAGCAGCCCAGAAAAACAGCACGATAGCGGGCCAAGGGCTGTATTTCTTCAGAACCGGCGTTAAAAAGGTTGCTACGGCAAAGGTGTTGGCCGCATGGGAGGAGACGAAGCCGTATTGTCCGCCCGCCATGCCTTTAGGTAGGTGAATTAAATCTTGAAAATCAGGATTGAAGCAAGGACGTAAGCGATGGAAGACGGGTTTGCATACATGCGAGGCCAGCTGGTCGGAGCAGAGCACCACGAGCGCGACGCCTACGATGACCCACCACCAACGTTTGCCGTACTGTTTTACCGCCCAATATATTAATAATAGGTATAGCGGCAACCACACCCACATGTCGGTGACGAGCACCATGACCTTGTCCATCCACTCGATATGCAGGCCGTTGAGGTAGAGGAAGAGGTCGGAGTCGATGGTGGAGAGGTTGGACATGGTAAATTGTTATAAGACCGCAAAAATAGTTTATTTCGCTGAAAATGCAAAAATATAGTATCTTTGCTGCAATTTCTATGCAACTATTATTTGTTGCAACAATTATGAACACGAAGCATTATGCTCGTCACGTTGATAAAAAAATATATAGTGAATAAAGATTTGATAAATAGAATCAAACAATTATTGTCTTCTTCAAAAGTAAAGGAGTTTGTCAGATTTGGTATTGTCGGTGTGCTGGCCACAGGGATTCACTATGGTGTTTATTATCTTCTCGAGCAGATTATCAATGTCAATGTTGCTTATACGATCGGTTATGTTGTTGCGTGGTGCGTCAATTTGTATTTGACCGCGTATTTCACATTCAAGAGCCAATTGTCGGTCAAGAAAGGGGTTGGTTTTGCGTTTTCCCACCTTGCCAATTATTTGTTGCACATGATTTTCTTGAATATATTCCTTACAGTAGGTCTTTCGGAGGAAATTGCGCCATTGTTTGTGTTTGCTATTGTTATACCAATGAATTTCTTGTTGGTTAGGTTTGTGTTCAAGTCAAAAAGATTTCAAAATCAAGAACAATGAAACTGAATATAGTCATACCCTGTTACAACGAGGAAGAAGTCCTTCATGAGACCAATCGCCAACTGACGGAGCTTATTGACTCAATGATTTCTGATGGGTTGTTGTCGGAATGTGACATCCTATATGTGGATGATGGCAGTAAGGATAATACATGGAATATCATTGAAGAATTACAATCAGTCAGTCCTTATGCCCATGGTTTGAAGCTAGCGCACAATGTAGGCCATCAGAATGCGCTTTGGGCTGGTTTGGAGTACTCGTCAGACAAATGTGATGCTGCAGTTTCAATTGATGCTGACTTGCAGCAAGACATTCAGAAGATAAAGGATATGGTGTTGGCTTACCAGCAAGGATTTGAGGTTGTCTATGGCATCCGAAACGATCGTGCAACCGATTCGGCTTTCAAGAAGCGTACGGCATTGTCGTTTTACAAATTGATGCAGAATATGGGCGTAGACGTGATTCCCAACCATGCTGATTTCAGGCTATTGGGAAAAAATGCTTTGATGGCTTTGGCAGGTTTTCCTGAACGCAACTTGTTTTTGCGAGGCTTGGTGAGGCTGTTGGGTTTTAAGGAAACAGAAGTGTATTTTGACTGTAATGACCGTTTAGCGGGGAAATCGAAATATACTTTCAAAAAAATGTTCAATTTTGCCATAGATGGTATTACATCATTTTCTATTCAACCACTGAGAATCATTTCTTTAATTGGACTAATGTGTTTTGGCATTTCTATTGTTGAAATGATATACATCTTAATTGCCTATTTTCATGGAACTGTAATTAGAGGATGGTCTTCATTGTTGTTTTCAGTTTGGTTTATTGGAGGTCTGTTGTTGTTTTCTGTAGGCGTTGTGGGCGAGTATATCGGCAAAATCTATAATGAAGTGAAGAGGCGTCCTCGCTATATTATTGAGAAACAAGTATAAAGAATACAATATGAAAACCACTTATAAAGATAGTAAATGGGTTGTCATCACTTTTTGGATGGCGATGCTTGCTTTCATTGGCTTATGTGCCTATTTCATGATTCACAATGCTTATTGGCGGATTGGGGATGAAGCCATTGTAATAGCCCATACGGGAATGGGGAAGGCTTTTTCTCCCACTGGCTTCGATTGTATGGTTGAGTGTTATGGTAGGCTTTATCCTTTCGCCTACACTTTGTACAATGTGCTCCTACTATTTCATGACGGGTATATTTCTCCTACGGATCATTATATCTTGCAATCCATAGCATTGCTGATTTTTGCATTGGCATTTGCTGCGATTGCATTATTATTGCTTAGAAAACAACCTTTGGCTTGGAAATATGCCACAACTTTTTGTTTTGTCGTTGTTTGTGTGGCAAGGGTATACATCGAATTCATCACTTGTTATACAGGGATATGGATTGTATTTATGTTTCTTCCTATTTTTTTTTGGTCAGTTTGTAAGTTTGAGGAAACAGGAAAATGGGTTTATGGAGTGATTTCTTTGTTGGTCATCAATTATATCAGTTATTGTTATGAGACCGTTTTTGTAATTCCATTGGCGATGGGAGCCTGTTCCTTGTTGTTCAACTATAAGAATTTGAACAAAAACAAGAGGTTATTCGATTGGCTTTTGGTCGCTAGTGGATTGCTTTTCTTGTCTTTGTATGTCATTATTGTTCTTCCTCGCGCTTCTCATTTCTATAGAATACATCACGATGTCTCGTTCTTAATACAGAATGCAATTAATATTTTTATAGCTCAGAAGATTTATTGGATTGCTATTGTGGTACTTGTTTGGAGGATTGTTGAAATCATTAACAAGAAATCGACTTATTCATTTTATGACTCTGTGTTGCTTGCAGCATTTGCCTATTTTTGTGGAGCGGCAGTGTTAGGACTTGATTTCACCTATTATTATAATGTTGGTTTGTTGACAGCTCTTGTTTCTATTTTACGTTTTCTCAATGAAAAATTCAAACCGCATTGGGTTTTTGTTTTTATGGCTTGTCTCGCGGTATTTTATTGTAGGAAACTGCCACAAACTGTCAATAGAATTCAAATAATTAGGGTTAATACATTTGCCGATGTTTCAAAACTTTCAAAATATGTTGGAAATGAACATATTTATTGGTGTGCACCCGAATATGAAGACCCAGAAGAATTCATCGTGATATTAAGAGAGACAAATAAAGATCGACTTGAGACATATCTCAGTTGGTTGTTGCATCAAGAGGTTCATTTGGAAGAAAAGACTTTTTTTGATGATAGTTTGAATGGAATTTGGTTGTTCCCTTCGGAAAACAAAGAATTATTCCCTGGTGACCAAACCATTGAGAAAGTTCAAGGAGAAAGGATATTTAGTGCGAGAGGTATTTCAGGCTTTTATCTTCGCTAAATGAGATAATGACCTTTCTATGTTTTGTTTTAGGTGATTGATTCAAATAAAGTAGTAATTCACCAATCTTCCTCGACATCGCCTTTATTCAACGTCAGCCATATCAAGTCCTTCAACTCGTCGATGCCTTTGTGGGCGACGGAGCTGATGAAGACATGCGGCACCTTCTTGGGCAGGTGTTTCTTGATGCCCTTGATGGTGTCCTCGTCCACGAGATCGCATTTCGTGATGGCAAGGATGCGGTCTTTGTCCATCAGTTCGGGGTTGTATTTCTTCAACTCGTTGAGCAGGATGTCGTATTCTGCCTTTACATCTTCGGTGTTGGCGGGCACCATGAACAACAGAGTGGAGTTTCTTTCAATATGCCTCAAAAATCTGATTCCAAGTCCCTTGCCTTCCGCTGCGCCTTCGATGATGCCAGGGATGTCGGCCATGACGAAGCTGCGATGCTCGCGATAGCTGACAATGCCGAGGTTGGGCACCAAAGTGGTAAAGGGATAATCTGCGATTTCGGGCTTGGCCGCCGAGACGACCGACAGTAAGGTAGACTTGCCTGCGTTGGGGAAGCCCACGAGTCCGACATCAGCCAACAACTTCAGCTCCAAGGTAATCCAGTCCTCTAGGCAAGGCTCGCCAGGTTGGGCGAATTTGGGTGCCTGCAAGGTGGCAGTCTTGAAGAAAGCGTTGCCTTTGCCGCCGCGACCGCCTTTGAGCAACACAACTTCCTGTTTGTCTTCGGTGATCTCGCCCATCATCGTGTGGTCCTCGGCACGATAGGCCACCGTGCCCAAGGGGACATCGATATAGATGTCATCGCCAGCGGCACCTGTGAGTTGGTTCTTGCCGCCGGGCACACCGTCGCCGGCGAAGATGTGCTTGGTGTAGCGCAGGTGGAGCAAGGTCCAGAGCTGGGCATTGCCGCGCAGGATGACATTGCCGCCGCGACCGCCGTCGCCGCCGTCGGGACCGCCTTTGGGGATGTATTTCTCACGGCGGAAATGCAGCGAACCCGCACCGCCCTTGCCCGAACGGCAGAATATCTTGACATAATCTACGAAGTTTGAAGTCATTTTGTTTGAATTATGAATGCGGAATTCGGAATGCGGAATATGAGCCATTCATCATTCCGCATTCCACATTCCGAATTAATTAAAAGTTATCAATGAATTCCACGCCTTCTTCATTGTCATACCGGTCGCAGTCGAAGTTGAGGTCGAGGCCGGGGGCGTGGGGCTTCGGGAAGTCACCCTGGCTGATGTTCAAGGTCTTGTCGGCATACACCTTTTTCATATAGAGTGCCCAGATGGGCAATGCCGTGTGGGAGCCTTGTCCCAACTGGGTGGAGCGGAAGTGGACGCTTCGGTCTTCGGCACCCACCCACACGCCGGTGGTGAGGTCGGGAGTGATGCCCATGAAGTAACCGTCGCTGTTCTTCTGCGTGGTTCCTGTCTTGCCCGCGATGGGGTTGGTGAAGCCGTAGGTGGAGCGCAAGCGGATACCCGTGCCGCTCTGCACCACGCCTTTCATCAGTTCAATCATCTTGTAGGCGGTAAGCTCGCTCATGGCTTCCGACTCCTCGGGACTGAAGCGTTGGATGACGTTGCCGTTCTTGTCCTCGATGCGGGTGATGAACATGGGCTTGATGTAGACGCCTTGGTTGGCAAAGGTGCTCATGGCACCGACCATCTCAATGAGCTTCAGGTCGCACACACCCAAGCAGATGGCTGGCACTGGGTCGATGGGTGACTCCACGCCCATGCGTCGCGCCTGAGCAATGACGGCGTTGGGGCCGAAGCGGTTCATGAGGTAGGCCGAAATCCAGTTGTTAGACTGTGCCAAGGCGTATTTCAAGGTGATTTCCTCACCCACGTTGCCGCCTGAGTTGCCCGGCGACCAGAACTTGCCGTCCTCCAGCTGTATGTTGTATTGGATGTTGGGGATGCGGGTGCAAGGCGTGAATTCGCCCTCTTGCATGGCCAAGGAATACAGGAAAGGCTTAAAGGTGGAACCCACCTGACGGCGTGCTTGTGTAACATGGTCGTATTTGAAGAAACGGTAGTCTAGGCCGCCGACATAGGCCTTCACATGACCCGTGTGCGACTCAATGGAGATGAGGCTGGCCTGCAAGAACCACTTGTAGTAGCGGATGGAATCCATGGGCGACATCACCGTGTCGATGGGGCCGTCCCACGAAAAGACGGTCATACGCACAGGCTTGTCGAACTCGGCTCTGATGGAGTCTAAGGGCATGCCTTCGTTCTTGAGGTTGCGGTAACGGTCGCTGCGTTTCATCGAGGTCTCGAGGATGTGGTCGATTTCGTCGGCTGTCACATTCGAGAACGGCGCGTTTTTCTGGCCTTTCCAATGCTTGTAGAACATGGGCTGCAGCTCTTTGCTCATAAACTCCCTGACGGCATCCTCGGCATACTGTTGCATGCGTGAGTCGATGGTGGTGTATATGCGCAGGCCGTCGCGGTAGATGTTGTAAGGCGTGCCGTCGGCGCGGGTCGTGTTCTTGGCCCATTCGTTCAGCTCGCCACGGAGGAATTCGCGGAAGTAGGTGGCTTGACCGCTGTTGTGGTCCATGACATTGAAGTGCGACATGTCCAAGGGAATCTGCGAAATGGAGTCGCATTCGGCTTGGGTGATGAAACCGTTCTCAGCCATTTTGCTAAGCACAAGGTTGCGTCGACCGATGGAGGACTCGGGGTTACGCACGGGACTATATCGTGTGGGAGCATTGACCACACCGGCCATCAGCGCGCATTCTTCGATGGTCATTTCTTTTGGGGTCTTGTCGAAGAAGGTCTTGGCAGCCGCACGAATGCCGTAGGCGTTATGACCGAATGCCACGGTGTTGAGATACATGGCCACAATCTCTTCCTTGGAGTAGTTGTGCTCCAGCTTGGTGGCGGTGATCCATTCCTGGAACTTGCGGAGCACGAGTTTGGGCTTGCTGAGGTTTTCACCGCGCGGGAAGAGGTTTTTGGCCAGTTGCTGGGTGATGGTCGAGCCGCCGCCTTTCTTGTTGCCGGTCAAAATGCCGAAGGCCACACGGAACAAGGCCTTCTCGTCGATGCCGGAGTGCTCGGTGAAACGTTCGTCCTCGATGCTGATGAGTGCCTCAGGCATGTAAGGCGAAAGCTCGGCGTAGCGAACATTGGAACGGTTTTCAACGTAATAGGTACCCAACACCTTTCCATCGGCAGAGATGATCTCGGTGGCCAGATTGGTTCTGGGGTTTTCCAATTCTTCGAAGGTGGGCATGGTGCCAAAAACGCCTTTGGCAACGCAGAAAAAGAACAGGATGAGCAGCACCAGCAACGACCCGAAGATGATCCAGAGGTTCCTGATGGCGTTTGACTTCGTTGGGCTTTGTTTCTTTTTCTTATCCATAATTTATTGTTTTTCAATGTATAAGCCGATATCTGAGATGCCTTTCAGCACGGGTTCGCGCATGGCTTGTTCGATTTCAAAGTGGTAGGTGCCTGTCAAGGGAAAGCGAAGGCTCTCGTTGAGTGGCACGGTCAGATCACGCATGCTGCCGCTGCTCTTGCCCAACCATTTGCCTTCGGGCGTGGCCAGCGTACATTCAATGGTGTCGTGAGTGACATTACCGTTGGGCATGCGGGTGTGGAGGAAAACGAAGAGGTTGCTGTAGCGGTAGTTCTCCAAGTGTCGCAAGCTGATGCCGAACACATAGCCGTTGAGGGTGTCGTTGATGTCGACATCAAAGGCCACACGGTCTTCCTGTCGCCACTCAGCCTCGGGGATGACGGTGCGCCTGTCGAACGAGTCGCTGGTACAAGAAGCCAAAAGCGTTATTGTTAAGGAAAGGAGAAGAATTATGAATGCTGAATTATGAATGCTGAATGTGGGCAAGGTGAAGTGTTTCATTCCACATTCCACATTCCGCATTCTGCATTCTGCATTCCGCATTTTTATATCGAATAGTTTCATATCAGTCACTCATTTTCTTAAGGTCGGCTTCGCCGTAGCCTTCGTTGGTGTTGGTATGGGCTTCTTGGGTGATGGCAAAGTCCTCCAGTTTGGCGGGTTTCTGCCCTTTTTTGTTCATGCTGATAATTTCCTTCACCTTGTCGACGGGGATGGCCATGATGTTGCCCTTGTCGGTGGTGTAGGAGTACCACATGATGCCCTTGAAGACGTCATTTTTCTGGTGAACAGCATCGCCGCTCTCAAAGTGCAGCACGATGTTGGGGTCGGAGAAGGCCTTCAATGCCTCCACATAGGCTTCGTATTCGTAGTTAAGGCAGCATTTCAACTTGCCGCACTGTCCAGCGAGTTTCTGAGGGTTGGGCGAGAGCTGTTGCACGCGCGCCACGCCGGTGGTCACTGACTGGAAGTCGCAGATCCAAGAGGCGCAGCATAACTCACGTCCGCAGGAGCCAAGGCCGCCCAGTTTGGCCGACTCTTGGCGCACGCCGATCTGTCGCATCTCGATGCGGATGTGGAACTCCTCGGCCAGTTTCTTGATGAGTTCGCGGAAGTCGACGCGACCGTCGGCGGTGTAATAGAAGATGGCTTTGGTTTTGTCGCCTTGGTATTCCACGTCGTTGAGCTTCATCTCCAGTCCGAGGTTTTCGGCGATGGTGCGGGTGCGGGCCAATGTGCTGTCTTCCAACTTAATGGCGGCCAACCATTTCTCCACATCGTTGGCGCGGGCACGGCGGTAGATTTTCTTCATCTCCGCGATGGGTGTGCGATATCTCTTGCGTTTGAGCTGTCGTTTTACAATCTCGCCTAGCATGGTGACGATGCCGATGTCGTGCCCGATGGCGGCTTCCACAGCCACCAATTCGCCCACCTCAAGGTTGAGGTCTTCGGGATAGACGAAATAGTCCTTGCGGTCGTTCTTGAAACGTACTTCAGCCAGACGAACATCACCGGTTATTTCTTGGTTTTCATAGTCTTTCAGCCAATCGAACTGGCTCAGTTTGCATCGTCCGCACGAAAGTACTTTTTGCCCTGGGGCGTATGGCTCTTCCAATTGGCAACCTCGGTTCACCAATTGTCTTTCAAGGTTATCGTTTTCTTTATTATGTTGAATGTCAGTCATTTGATAAAAATCGTTTTTATAGCGCTATAAATCGCAAAATTACAAAAAAAATCAATACCTTTGTGGCCGTTTTCAACAAGTCAGAATGTTTCATTAAAAAATCATCATTATGAAAAAAGGAATTATTGTACTGATTGCCTTAGTGGCCATTGCAATCTTTTGGGGTGTAGGTGTTTATAACGGATTGGTTACCAAGCAGGAAGGCGTTGAGAAAGCCATCGGTAACGTGCAGACGGCCTACCAGAAGCGTGCCGACCTGATTCCGAACCTTGTCGCCACCGTGAAAAACTACGCCGAGTATGAGCAAGGCACTTTGACCGCCGTCGTGGAGGCTCGTGCCAAGGCCACTTCGGTCACTCTTGACCCGACCAACTTGTCGGAGGAGACCTTGAAAGCCTACATGAACGCCCAAAACGAGTTGTCAGGTGCCCTTTCACGCTTGCTCGTCACCGTGGAGCAGTATCCCGACCTGAAGGCCAACGAGAATTACCTGAATTTGCAGTCGCAATTGGAGGGCTGCGAGAACGGCATCGCCAACGCTAGACGCGAATGGCAGGAGGCCGTGCGGGTATACAACACCGCTGTGCGTCGTTTCCCCGGCAACATCATCGCTGGCATGTTTGGCTTCGAAAAGTCGCCTTATTTTGAGGCTTCCGAGGCTGCCCAAAATGCACCCGATGTAAAGGAGTTGTTTGAATAAAAATCAAAAAAAACTTGCATCGTTTTTTCCAATCCACTATTTTTGCGCCTTTTAAAACAAGACTAAAATGTGTGGAATTGTTGCTTATGTAGGCCATCAAGAGGCCTATCCCATTCTCATTGAGGGCTTGAAGCGCCTTGAATACCGTGGCTACGATAGCGCCGGTGTGGCACTCCTCAACGAGGCCAACGAACTCAACGTCTATAAAGCTAAAGGCAAGGTCTCCGACTTGGAGGCCTTTGCTTCTTCTAAGGATGTCAGCGGCCACATCGGCATCGCGCACACCCGCTGGGCCACCCATGGTGAGCCTAACCAGGTGAACGCCCATCCCCACCGCTCCCAATCAGGCAACATCGCCTTGATTCACAACGGCATCATCGAGAACTACCTGAGTCTCCGCAAGGAACTGGAGAAACGTGGCTTCACCTTCCAGTCGTCGACCGATACCGAGGTGCTCACCAACCTTATCGAAGACGTGCAACTCAGCGAGCATGTCGACCTCTTCGAAGCCGTGCGTATTGCCCTCAACCATGTGGTGGGCGCTTATGCCATCGCCATCGTGGAGAAAGGCCATCCTGACCAGCTGATTGCCGCCCGCAAGGGCAGCCCCATGGTCATCGGCATTGGCGATGGCGAGTATTTCATTGCCTCCGACGCCACGCCTATCGTGGGCCGCACCCAAAAGGTGGTTTACCTTGAAGACGAACAGGTTGTGCGCATCAAATTGGGCGAGGAATTGCATATCAAGACCATCCAGGATGTGGATGCCATCCCATACGTGCAGGAGCTGAAGATGAACCTCGACAGCATCGAGAAGGCTGGCTTCGACCACTTCATGATGAAGGAAATCTACGAGCAGCCGAACATCGTGCGCGATACCATGCGCGGCCGTCTGCATCCCGAAGCAAATACTGTGCGTTTAGGTGGTATCATCCAGTATGAGAAGCAGTTGCTCTATGCCGACAATATCGTCTTCGTGGCTTGTGGCACTTCGTGGCACGCCTGTTTGGTGGGCAGCTATCTCATCGAGAACCTGGCTAAGATTCCGGTTAAAGTAGAATATGCCTCTGAGTTCCGCTATCGCAACCCTGTCATCACGCCACACGACGTGGTGATTGCTGTGTCGCAGTCGGGTGAGACCGCAGATACTTTGGCTGCTATCCAACTGGCCAAGGAGAAAGGTGCAGTCGTGTTGGGCATCTGCAATGTTATCGGATCGTCCATCTCGAGAGCCACTGACGCGGGTATTTACACCCATGCAGGTCCCGAAATCGGCGTGGCTTCCACCAAGGCCTTCACTTCGCAGGTGACGGTGATGGTGATGCTCGCCCTGCGTCTTGCCGAGCTGAAAGGCTCGATGAAGGACGAGGAGCGCGCTGCCTTCATCCAAGAACTCGACCGCATCCCCGAGAAGATCCAGTGGACTCTCGACCACAGCGGCCATGTGAAGGACATCGCAGCCAAATATAAAGATGTGCGCAATATGCTGTATCTCGGCCGTTTGCAGAATTACCCCGTGGCTCTTGAAGGTGCTTTGAAGCTGAAGGAAATCTCCTACATTCACGCTGAAGGCTATCCTGCCGCCGAGATGAAACATGGTCCTATCGCCTTGATTGACAAGGATATGCCCGTGGTGTTCATTGCCACCAACCACAGCACTTACGAGAAGGTGATCAGCAACATCCAGGAGGTGAAGGCGCGTGATGGCAAAATCATTGCCATCGTCAGCGAGAAGGATGTGCTGGCCCGCAAGATGGCTGACTATGTCATCGAGATTCCCGAGACGGAGTGCCTCTATTCGCCTTTGCTGGCTACGGTGCCGCTGCAAATCCTGGCCTATCACATCGCCGTGATGCGAGGCTGCAACGTCGACCAGCCGCGTAATTTGGCCAAGTCGGTGACCGTGGAGTAACGATAAAAAGCTTTTGTTTAGCTGTGTTTCATTAATTGACGATACCATGAAAAGGTTAGTGTTGTTTTGCAGCTTCATGGTGTTGAGTCTATGCATGTTGGCTCAAATCAACTTGAATGACGGCAACTGGCAATGTGTCCTCAACGAACAGTTTGACGAGGGCGACGCTTACTGGAACTGGGATACCAAGCGGTTCTTGAATACCGGCGACTACAGCTGGAAAAGCTATTTGGTAACGATTATCCCGAAAGGCGAGCATGAGGTTTATCAATTTGAGAATTGCCGAATCAATTCGGCTGATAACACCATGCATCTTGTGGCATATTACGACTCGGCTTGTATCCAACGCAACAACTTTTATCTGCCCAAGTGGATGCAATCGGCCCATGGTGGCAAAGGCTATCCCAACACCGATGGCCGGTTGTACTTCTCGGGAGCGATGCAGTACTACAAGCAACGCTATGTGAAAAATGAAGAGGAAAGAAGGTTCTTGTACGGTTATTTTGAGATCCGTTGCAAACTACCTGTCCACAAAGGGGCTTTCCCGGCATTTTGGCTACAAGCTTCTAGTGATGTGGCTGGAAGCAAGTATTATGAGGAAATAGATATTTTTGAATACAGTTGGTGGATTACGAGTCCTGCGGGTCCCAATCGCAACACCCCGGGACTAGGTTCAAGAAGGTGTTATACTTGCGGCCTATATTATAATAACGTAGACAACACCTATACCGAAAACAGCTATGCAAGGGCTTACCCTTCAACACCTAGCAAAAGCAGTGATTTGGATGAGTACCATACCTATGGCTGTTTGTGGCTGCCCGACCGTGTGATTTGGTATTTTGATGGCAATGTCATGAATGAGTATTTTGATAAGGCCAACATTCCGCACCGTCCCATGTGTCTCAATGTGAATTACGCGATTGATGGATATTATCGTCAGGGAGATAGTAAATGGATCGGGCCCGGTGAAATGGTGATCGATTACATCAAGGTCTATCAATCGAAGAAGATTGCAAAGCAATAGCGATATAGCCTATTGTGTACTTCTGAAAAAAGCAAACCCCTCGTAATCGATTGATTATGAGGGGTTTTTAGTGGTACCGAAGGCCGGGATCGAACCGGCACGAGTGTTACCTCATCGGTTTTTGAGACCGACGCGTCTACCGATTCCGCCACTTCGGCTTGTGGTCCATCGCGTCAAACGCGGCTGCAAAAATACGGAAAATTTGATTCACAGCAAGTATGTTTGTAAAAATTTCTCTTTTTTGTCTTGTCCGCTCAGAGAAAATCCCTAATTTTGCAGCCCGAAAAGCGGAGGGTTGACTAAAGTCAAATCCCCGGTTTCAACGGAGTGAAAAAACAACCTTAACAGCCTTCAACAATGTCAGGAAGATACGTTTCCATTTTCGCCGGTAGGGCCACCAAGGAACTGGGTACCAAGATTGCCAAAGCCTATGGCACCGAACTGGGAAAGTCGTCGGTTGCCGTCTTCTCCGATGGCGAGTTCCAGCCTTCGTATGAGGAGAGCATCCGCGGCCACCATGTCTTCATCGTGCAGTCGACCATGCCCTCCACCGACAACCTGATGGAGCTTTTGCTCATGATTGATGCTGCCAAGCGCGCCTCGGCACATAAGATCATTGCTGTGATACCGTATTTCGGATGGGCACGTCAAGACCGCAAGGACCAGCCGCGTGTGAGCATCGGTGCCAAGTTGGTGGCCAATCTGTTGACCGCTGCGGGAGTGAACCGAATCATCACCCTCGACCTCCATGCCGACCAGATTCAAGGTTTCTTCGACATCCCCGTGGATGCCCTCTATGCCTCCAGCCTCTTCATCGACCATATCAAGAAAATGGACATCGAGGACCTGCTGATTGCCGCTCCTGACCTGGGTGCCTCCAAGCGTGCCTCGGCTTATGCCAAACGTCTCGGCTGCGACCTGGCCATCTGCCACAAACACCGTCCGCGCGCCAATGTGGTGGACAGCATGACCCTCATCGGCGATGTGAAAGACAAGAACGTCATCATCCTTGACGACATCATCGACACGGCTGGCACCATCGTCAAGGCTGGACAGGTGATGATGGACAATGGCGCCAAGAGCGTCCGCGCCTTCGCCACCCACGCCGTGTGCAGCGGTCCCGCTATGGAACGCCTCGACAACTCGGTATTCAGCGAGGTGGTGGTCACCGACTCTATTCCGTTGCCTGCCAACGCCTCGAAGAAAATTCGTGTGGTGAGCACGGCCGAGATGTTCGCCGATGTCATCCACCGCGTGGAATCCTACGAATCCATTAGTTCGTTATTCAAATAATGCAAAACCCTGTAGAGACGTAGCGCGCTACGTCTCTACCAACACAATAAAATAATTAAACAACAATCAATTAAACATCAAACACAATGAAAACTGTATCATTGAGCGGTTCTCTCCGCGAGAACGTAGGGAAAAAGGATACTAAGGCTTTGCGTAAGGCCGAGATGGTTCCTTGTGTCATGTACGGCGCAGGCGAAGAGCAAGTGCATTTCGCCACTTCCGAGAAGAATTTTGCCAAGATTCTCTTCACGCCCGAGACCTACATCATCGATTTTGAAGTCAATGGCAAGACCTACAAGACCATTCTTCAAGACATCCAGTATCACCCTGTGACCGACAAGGTGTTGCACGCTGACTTCCTCATCGTGAAGGAAGACAAGCCTGTGACCGTCACGCTGCCTATCGCTCTCGAAGGCTCGGCTGCCGGTGTCATGCGTGGTGGCAAACCCAAGATGGGTATCAAGAAGGTGAAGGTCTGCGGTCTGATCAAGGACCTGCCGGACTATGTGAAAGTCAACATCAGCAATGTGAACATCAACGAAGCCATCAAGGTGAAGGATCTGGACATCGAGAATGTCACCCCCGTCACTCCTGGCTACACGGTCATCTTCGCTGTCAACGCCGCACGTGGCGCTTCAGCTGCAACCGAAGAGGAAACCGCAGAATAATTATTTATTCAACTATAGGAATAGGCCGTCTTCGGGCGGCCTATTTTAGTTTGGAGTTGGCAGTTGTTTAGTTAGCAGTTGTCGCTTTGCGTCATCGCGAGGAACGAAGCGATCCAGAAAACGATTCTTTATGTCATTAATTAATAGTATCTTTGCGCGTCTTTTCCATAAAGAAAAGCTAGACCCACCCGATGAAATGAAATACCTGATTGCCTGCTTGGGAAACATAGGCGCGGAGTACGATAACACGCGCCATAATATAGGCTTCAAGATTGCCGACCGTCTGGCGAAGGACCTCGAAGGCTCCTTCACCACGAACCGTCTTGCCCAGACTTCGGAGATGAAGTACAAGGGTAAGACCCTGCTCGTCATTAAGCCGACGACCTACATGAACCTTAGCGGCAAGGCGGTGAAATATTGGCTGCAACAGGAAAAGATACCGATGGAGAACTTGCTTGTCGTCAACGACGACATCGCTTTGCCTTTGGGTACCTTGCGCCTGCGCAAACAGGGTGCCGACGGAGGCCACAACGGCTTGACCGACATCATCGAGAAGTTAGGTACCAATGTGTTCTGTCGTCTGCGTTTCGGCTTGGGCGACGACTTCCCGCGCGGCCGTCAGGTGGATTTCGTCTTGGGTCAATGGAAGCCCTCCGAGGAACCTATCGTCGACCAGAAATGTGACGAGGCCGTCGAAATCATCAAGGGCTTCGTCACGCAGGGGCCGGATAGGACGATGAATCAGTTTAATAAAAAGTAATTTGCTTTTGGCAAAATATGGATCTACGCAAAATACTAATTTCTAAAGAAGTAATGGAATTGGCAGGGAGCATCCCTTCAACTGAAGTATCAGATGATTGCAAAACCGAAAAAGAAGCTATTCTAGTTGAAAAATACGAAAAATAAAGCTGTTAGAATCTTAAATCGGGTTGTTCTCCTCCGCCTCTCGGGCTTTCTTATCCTTTAACGACCCTTCAAAAATATCAAACCTCACGAAGCGGCACTCCAAGGGGCCGTTCCAGACAGGTATCTTGGCCGTGGGCTTCAGCCCCACATGGCGCAGCGCCACCGCGTCGTCGGTGATGAGCCAGCACTGGAAGCCTTGGAAGTTATGCTTCAGCGTGTGGCCAATCTCCTCATACAGATTGTCGATGTCGTCTTCCTCCAAGCGGTCGCCGTAAGGCGGGTTGATGATGACGATGCCACCACCTTCGGGCGGGGTGAGGTCGTGCATGTCTTTCTTCATCAGGTGGATGTCGTGCTGCAGATGGGCGTAGTTGATGTTGCCCTCGGCGATGGCCACGGCCTTGGGCGAGCGGTCGGAGGCCCAAATCTCATGGTCGAAGTCGCAGATCTTCGCATCGGCTTCCTCGCGGATGCGCTGCCACAGCTCGGCATCGTAGTCGTCCCATTTCATGAAACCCCATTGCTTGCGATAGTAGCCTGGCGGGATTTTCATCGCGTACATGGCCGCCTCGATGGGCAATGTGCCCGAGCCACACATGCAGTCCAAGAAGTTGCAGTCGGCCTTCCAGCCCGTGAGTTGGATGAGGCCGGCGGCCAAGACCTCGTTCATCGGGGCTTTGTCGACTTGCTTGCGGTAGCCTCGGTGGTGCAGGCTCTCGCCCGAGCTGTCGAAGAGCAGCGTCACTTTGTCCTCGCGGATGTGCAGGCTGATGCGCAGGTCGGGATTCAACGTGTTGATGTTCGGGCGGATGCCGTACACATCGCGGAACTGGTCGACGATGGCATCTTTCACCGTCAGGGCGGCATATTGCGAGTGGGTGAAGAAACGGCCGGTTGTCACTGCGTCGACACAGAAAGTCTGGTCGGTGCGCAGCAGCTCGCACCAGTTGATCTCTTTCACCTTGTTATATAAGTCGTCGGGGTTCTTGGCGAAGAAGTTCTTGAACGGCTTCAGCACCTTAAGGGCGGTGCGCACCTCATAATTAATGCGATACATCAGCTCTTTGTTGCCTTCGCAGATGACAGCGCGGTGCATGGGACGCACGTTTTTGGCGCCCAAGGCTTTGATTTCGCGGACGAGCACCTCTTCAAGTCCAGCGGCGGTCTTGGTGATTAATTGGTAGTGGTCTTCCATGGGGATAAATTTTGCGCAAAGATAATGTTTTTTTGTTTGGTAGGCTTTCGGAAAGCATGTCATTCCTACGTTGGTCGGTGCGTTGGTGGGAATCTATGCTTTCCGAAAGTTTGTCATAGTTTTCCCCGACCTCCAATAGATTCCCTCCCGCCCACTACCTCCGCTGGAAATCGAAGATTCGACGAAGTCAATGACATTGGAGGTCGGGGAATCTCAATTAATTTCCAAAGTATCCGATTATTTCCTATCTTTGCACGCTCTTTGTCATTTAATGGTTTTAGAACAATTTGAATCACAATAATTTAATAATCAATCAATGAAGAAAGTATTAGGAATCATCGCGATGGCCATCATGGTTTCGGTGGGTCGCGTGTATGCCGATGAAGGCATGTGGCTCCCGATGTTTGTCGAGCGCCTGAACTATGTTGACATGCAGAAGATGGGGCTGCAACTGACCCCTGAAGAGCTTTACAGCATCAACCACAGCAGCTTGAAAGACGCTATTGTGGGTCTTGGCGACGATGCCATGCCGCGTGGCTTCTTCTGCACGGGTGAGATCGTGAGCGAGCACGGCCTGCTGTTCACCAACCACCATTGCGGTTACGGTGCCATCCAAAAGCTCAGCTCCGATGAGTACGACTACCTCCGCGACGGCTTCTGGGCCAAGAACTATGGCGAAGAGCTGCCTGCTCCCGACATGACCGCCAGCTTCCTCGTCCGCATGGAAGACGTCACAAAAGAAGTTCTCGCTGTGGTGACAGATGACATGGACTATCAGGATCAACAATCCGCTATCCGTGAGAGAATCAAGGCATTGGAGGACGTTGCTTCGGAAAACCGCAAGTACAACGCCGTCATCAAGGGCTTCTTTGAGGGCAACGAGTACTACATGTTCGTCTATCAAGTGTTCCCCGATGTGCGTCTCGTGGGCGTGGCCAACTCTTCGATTGGCAAGTTCGGCGGCGACACCGACAACTGGATGTGGCCCCGCCACACCGGCGACTTCAGCATCTTCCGTGTCTATGCCGATAAGGACGGCAACCCTGCCGCCTACAGCAAGGACAACGTGCCGCTGACGCCCAAGCACCACCTTCCCATCAGCCTCGACGGCGTGCAGAAGGACGACTTCACCATGATCTGGGGTTTCCCGGGTAGCACCGAGCGTTACATGTCGAGCTACGGCATCGACTACAACGTGGACACCTTCTATCCCGCCATCATCGACATCTTCGGCAAGGAGCTCGAAGTGATGGAAGAATACATGAAGGTTGACGACCACATCAACTTGATGTATGCCGACAATCACGCTGGCCTGGCCAACACCTGGAAGAACTTCATCGGCCAGTGCAAGATGCTCCGCAAGAACAAGGTGAGCGAATCCAAGGTCGCTTTGGAGAAGGACTTCACCAACTGGGTGAACAAGAACAACAAGACTGAATACAAGAACGCCCTGTCCAACCTGAAGACTGCCTATAAGAGCATGGGTGATGTGGCTAAATTCATCTATTATCCCAACTTCGTGGCCAGCATCGGTGCTGCCGGCATCGCTGGCCAGTTTGGCGCCTATTACGAGGCATATATGGACAAGGACAAGGAAGGTCAGGAGATGGCTCTGATGATGCTCCAGCAGATGGATGTGGATGGCCTTTTCGCTGAGACCGACCCGCAGGTGGAGAAGAAGACCTTCGCCGAAATGCTGAAGACCTACAAGAACGCCTTCAAGAGCGAGGAACTGCCTGAGATTTACAACATCATCGACAAGAAGTTCAAGGGCGACATCGATGCCTTTGCCGACGAGGTCTACACCAATTCCATCTTCGCCACGCCCGAGAGCATCAAGGCTTTCTTGGCCAAGCCCAACCCCAAGAAGATCGGCAAGGACTACGCCTACATCATGAATACCTCGATGATGGAGGTGCTGATGAACAACATCGCTCCTTATCGTGAGGCCATGCAGACCATCAGCGAGAACGACCACATCTTCGTGAAGGGCTTGCGCGAGTACTATGCCGCCACCCAGCCCGAGAAGAGCCTCTATCCCGATGCCAACTCGACCATGCGTATGAGCTACGGCTCGGTGCAGGACTACATGCCCGCCGACGCTGTGCACTATGACTACATCTGCACCGCCAACGGTATCCTCGAGAAGTATGTCCCTGGCGACTATGAGTTTGATGCCCCCAAGCGCCTCATCGACCTCATCGAGAAGAAGGACTTCGGTGCATACGCCGACGACAACGGCGAACTCGTGGTTTGCTTCCTGTCGACCAACGACATCACTGGCGGCAACTCCGGTAGCCCCATCATGAACGGCAAGGGCGAACTCATCGGTCTGGCCTTCGACGGCAACTGGGAAGCCATGAGCGGCGACGTCAACTTCGAGCCTAAGCTCCAGCGCACCATCAACGTGGACATCCGCTACGTGCTCTTCATCATCGACAAGTACGCTGGTGCCACCAACCTCATTGACGAACTCGACATCCGCCGTGGCGAACCCAAGCCGCTGCGCGTGGAAGAGGAAAAAATCTAATCGATTAATTCCGATAGAAAAACCTTGTAGAGACGTAGCGCGCTACGTCTCTACTTTTTTTTGTATTTTTGCGACATTATATTGTAAATGATATGCGTAAGCGTCTTTGGTTGATAGGGTTATTATTCCTTGCCGTCATTTCAGCACAAGCCCAAAATGACACGGTGCTTTTTTCGGCCAAGGGCGGCTTCTATGACACGGTTTTCGCCTTGCAGCTCAGCAATGCCAACCCGCAAAACCATATCCGTTACACCACCAATGGCAATTGCCCTACAGCTGAGTCACCCCGCTATGAGGGTGCCATGGCGTTGAATGGCACGATGTGGTCCCAGTCGAATATCTATACCATCAACAACACCATCCCGTCGCAGTTTTATTTGCCTAACGGCATCAAGCGAGGCATCGTCATCCGGGCTGCGGCCTTCGATGAAAACGATAGTTGTGTGAGCCAGGTCGTCAGCAATTCCTATTTCATCCGAGCCTTGGATTGCGACCTGCATGGCCTGCCGGTGTTGTCGATTATGGCCGATTCCTTGTCGCTGTTCGACTACGAGACGGGCATCTTCGTCCCTGGCATCAACTACGACCCTGCCGACTCGACCCATACGGGTAACTTCAAGATGAGGGGAGACGAATGGGAGCGACAGATCAATATGGAGTTCTACGAGCATGACAATACGGGTATCAATCAGATGTGCGGCATGCGCACGCACGGCAATGCGTCGCGTTGGTTCCAGCAGAAAGGCTTGAAGCTCTTTGCTAGGGAAGCGTATGGCAAGAAGCATTTCCTGTTTCGGTTTTTCAAGGACTCGCCCATCGTCAAATACAAGAATTTCTGTCTGCACCCGTACCGTTGCAGCAACTGGCTGCAGATGGGCGGCACCGACTATCTGTCGCAAAAATTGGCCGGCAAGCTGAACATCGACGCGTTGTCGGTGAGGCAGGTCGTCTTGTTTGTCAACGGCGAGTATTGGGGCGTCTATACCTTGGAGGAGGCTGCCGACGAGCATTATCTGAAAGAACACTACAATGCCGACCTCGACAGTATAGCCATCATCAAGTACTGGGGCGTGCCCAATTACGGCGACATCGACGAGTGGCGTAGCTTTTATTCGTTCATGTCGAATGCCGACCTGACTCACCCCGAAGACTCTGCCTATGCCTATTCCCACATGGACGTGCCCTGCTTTATCGATTATATCCTGTTGGAGACCTTTACCGCCAATCTGGACTGGCCGGGCAACAATGTGAAAATCGGCCAATTAGCCCCAGGCAGGCCTTTCCGGATGATGTTTTACGATGGCGATGGCTGCTTTTCGCGGGTCGAGTATCAAGCGCTCGACCATGCCCTTCATTCGGGAGGCAATAGTTTGATATTAAGCCGTTTCTTGGAGAATAGGGAGTTTAGGTTCCAGCTTTGCAAGCGTTACAACGAGCTTTCACATACCTATTTTAGTTATGATTTCATGAAATCGGTGCTAGAGGAATACCGTCAACTCGTTGAAGGTGAGGTCGAGGATCAATATAACCGGTTTCATTTCCCATGGAGCATGAACCGATGGTTTACGGATATGGAGAAAGCTGACGAGTTTATGCGTGAACGCCACGAGTATTTCAGGGAGGAACTCAAGGATTATCTTGCCATTGAGGAAACTGCTCCCATGGCTGTTTCATGCTATCCCAATCCTTTCACTGACGAGATACGCCTTCTTTGGCGGACAGGCGAGGTCAAGGAAAAAGAGGTGGCCATCTATGATGTGTTGGGTAGGAAGGTCTTTTCTGAAACATGCAGCTCCAATGAAGTCACGCTTAAACCTGAATTGCCCGCTGGCGTGTATGTGTTGAAAGTGGGTGCTTTCACACAGCGTATCGTGCGCTATTGAGGTTGCTCCACACTGATCACACCTCTGCTGATTCTGTCGTTGATGATCCATTGGGCATCGGCATGGAGCTGCTCTTCAAAAGTCAGACCTTTTGCAGCGGCTTTCTCCTTGATGGATTGCACCGAAGCCGGTTTGCTGAGCAGTTCCTGTTCCATCTCGCGCACCCATTCGTCGATGGTCTTTTGTGCGTTTCTCCGCTGCTCGTCTTCGGCAAAATTACTCAAGTCAATCACGCCTCGGTTGATTCTGTCGTTGACAACCCAACGTGCATCGGCTTCAAGTTGCTCGTCGAAGGTGCAGCCTTTTGCAGCAGCTTTGTCCTTGATGGACTGTAAGGAGTTGGGCTTCGACAGCAGGTTTTGTTTCATCTCGGCTACAAGGCTGTTCACATAGTTTTCCTTTGAGACCACATCGCGTTCGTCGCGCATCAGCGGCCGCCCGTTGAGGACATTTTGTGCTTCCATCTTCAGGATGTTGTCCAAGTTGGTGTTACGGATGATGGTCTGGCATTGTAGACTTATCATCCAATCGGGGTCTTTCTTGATGTCTTTGATGACCAGATATTCTGGGATTTTCGGGTTTCTGGCAGTGGGGATGCTGTCGCCAGCAAGTTCAGGGAAGTAATATTCAGGATTGCGTGTGAGGGCGTTGCTCGCTTCTTGCCATAGCTGTTTTATGAGTTCAACACCTTTTGGGTCGGCCAGTGTGTCGATGGTCAACATGAAGGCGCTGTCGCAGCGCAGGCTGTCCATCAGTTGGTTACGGACATCGTTGACACGGTCTTCGCTGAGACACAAGGTCATCAAGGCCCGCTCCACGAAGCCGTAGCTGACCTTATACATCTGGTTGCCCGTGGTAAACCAAACCACGTAATCGGCGTCCAAAAGCCGTTGCAAGAGGTCAATCTCCAAGACACTTCTCTTTAAGGCATAGCCTTCGCCATAATAAGCGGTGGAGTTGTAGAACCAGTAGTCGGTGTAAGAAAACATATCCTCAAACGGGACGAAGTAGTTCATGCGGAACAGGTAGGAGTTGCCGACAAACAGCACGTCGGGCTTGACGGTGGCTGAGTCAGATACGACGGTTACCTCGGCGTCTAGCAGCTTCTCGCCTTTGTGCGACACGGTGCGCCAAAGGTTCAAGGTGTTTTCGAGGTCATAGTCGCCGATTTTGGTCTGCTCCGAACTTTCTCGCAGTGGCCCGACTTTCAAGGTGCCTAGTTTCTCGTTTTTCAGGCTACCCATGAAACGGAATAGCGAGTCGGCGGCGATGACCGACGAGAAGCTCCAATGCGCTCCCGATTGGGGAATGAGGATATAAGGCACGGTGTCGGCTTCCTTGATGCCTTGGAACCATTTCGTCATTTCGATGTAAGGGAAGTCGTACTCATCGAACTTTTGGGAATAATACAGCCTCGCATTGATGGTGGTGGTGTCGATTTGCCGCTTGGGCAGATGCTCGGGATAGAGGAAACCTTTCTCGGGTGCCATGAACATAAGGAACTCTTTCTCGTAGTCGTGGAGCACGCCTCTCAGCTTCCACATTAGGCGAGCCTCGCGGTCGTAGGTCGCCTTGGCTTCTTCGACGGTGGGCTGCCAGCGGTACATTTCTGTGCCGTAGTAGTCGTTCACATTCTGCTGATAATAGAACCAGCCGTCTCTTCCGGGGATAATCTCTTCGTTATAGGTCTTGCGGTAGAAGTCGTAAAGGTATTGGTTGTAAAGGCGGATGATGCTCTCGTGGAAACCGAAGTTTTGTGCGGCATAGGCTTCCATTTGTTGCTGGTATTGGCCTGTGACATAGCTCTCTTTGGTCAGCTCTGGCTTTTTGGCTTCGACCATCACGCCGACCAAATGCTTCAAGTCGAAAAGGTGCAGATGCTCCTGCGCCATCGGCAAGAAGGCCAGGATGCCCAGCAGGGCGAAAAGCACTATGTCGTATATCGTTTTCTTTTTCATTGCGTCAGAATCTGAAGTAGATGAACGGGTTGAAGTCGGAAACCATCAGCGAGCCGACGGAGAGGATGAACAACAGGGCGGTCACGGCAAACATCACCCAGCTGCGCTTGACGGTGTAGGTCTCGGCGAAGACGCAGTCTTGCAGCTTCTGCCCGCCTTTCAGCAAGGTGATGAAAGAGAACACAGCGGCCAAGGCGAACACGGTCCAGAAATGGGCATCCAAGGCAAGCACAGCACCGTCCTTGAAGGCGAACAAAGCCTGGTAGAAAGCCCCAGCCTGCTGCACCCCGTCGGCACGAAACAGCACCCAACCCAAGTTGACCACAAAGAAGGTCAGCAGCATTGAGGGCAGTTTGCCCATCTTGTCCAAAACCTTGGCCATGCCTAAGCGGTCGAAGATCTGGAAGAGACCGTGGAAGGCACCCCAAAGCACAAAGGTCCAGGCAGCACCATGCCAGAAGCCTGAGCAGAGGAAGACGATGATGAGGTTGAGGTAGGTGCGTGCCGCGCCTTTGCGGTTGCCGCCTAGGGGGATGTAGAGGTATTCCTTCATGAAGGTGCCCAAGGTCATGTGCCAACGGCGCCAAAACTCAGTGATGCTACGGCTGGTGTAGGGATTCATGAAGTTCTCAGGGAAGGTGAAGCCCATCATCCGGCCTAGGCCTATGGCCATGTCGGAGTAGCCCGAGAAATCGAAATAGATCTGGAAGGTGTACGACAACATGCCTATCCATGCAGCTCCCGTCGAGAGACCACCACCCAGGCCAAAGGCTTGGTCTGCGACTTGTGCCAAGGTGTTGGCAATCAGTACCTTTTTGGCCAGACCGATGACGAAGCGGTAGAAGCCTGTCATGCGGTCTTCCATCGTTGACTGTCGGCTGATGATTTGTGCGGCCACGCTGTTGTATCTCACGATAGGACCGGCGATGAGCTGCGGGAACATCATGATATACAGCACATAATCAGTCAAGCTACGGCTGGGTTGCGTGGTGCCACGATACACATCAATGGTGTAGGTTATGCTTTGGAAGGTGAAGAACGAGATGCCGATAGGCAGAGCTATTCGGGAGAGTTTAGAGTTTAGAGTTGAGAGTTTAGAGTTTCCGAGCCACCCCATTATGGAACAGAAGTTATCTACGAAAAAGTTGGCGTATTTATAGTAGAGCAGTAGCGAGAGAGCGAGGATGACCGACAGGGCGCAGAGGCCTTTTTTCGCTTTTGGGCTTTTGACCTTGGCCATGCCTTTCACCAGATAATAATTGACTACACAAGCCGCCACAAGAATCAGAATAAAGTCAGGGGCACCGAAGGCATAGAACACCAAAGAGGCGAGCAGCAAGGTGTAGTTGCGGAATCGTTGGGGCGTGACGAAGTAGGCCAACAGGAATATCGGCAAGAAGAACAAGAGGAATATGTTGCTGCTGAATACCATGGCTGTCCTATCTTTGTTTTTGTTGTTCGTCCATCCAGATGGCATATCGCGCGTGACCTCTCAACAAGGAGTCAAGGTCTCGGTGTTCATCTTCGGCTTGTTTTCTGACGCTTTCGTACCATTCGGGCGCGCCTTTGATGCGTTCGATGGTTTCTTCGATGAGCTTCTCCATGCGTTGGTGGTCGTGGTCGAGGAAAGCGAATTGTGCCGTCTCGCAGAAGCCGAACATATAGTTGTAGGCGTAAGGAGCCGTGTTGATGACCATGATGAGGTCGGCTTCGTCAATCATCTTGTAGGCTTCCAAGTATTCCGATACCCTGCCTTTGAACTCAATGTCCTTGGTGATGACCTCGTCGTTGTATTTCCAGTAATCGCAGCGGTTGAAGCAGTCCGCGAAGGCCGACTCTTGCAGTTGGATGAAATAGCTGTCGGCAATCACAAGGAGGTTGGGCTTGCGCAAAGTGGTGTCGCTGATGGCCATGATAGGCTGGGGAAGGGCGGGTTTTCTGATCGGAAACAACAAGTTCATCAGGTCTTCCAGTTCGCCATCTTGTTTAGAATAGCGGGTTTGCAGGTTCTCGTCGAGGCAGACGATGTGCGGCATCTCTTGCCCGATGAGGCTCTCAATCTTTCTCAGTATCGAGTCGGCCACGAAGGGGATGGTACTCTCAGCCCAATGGGTGCCATATTGTGAGTAAAGCGGGTACTCCGTCTCGCCTTTCAGCGACTTGAAATAGCTCAGGAAGTCAATGTTCGGGATGCTGTTTTCTTCAAAGAGTTGGGTGTAATAGTCTTGCACGCAGAAGGACATGACGGAGTCGCGGTAACTTTGTGGCATGTATTCGGGATAGACCCAAGTCTTGGAAGGCGCCTCCACAAAGAGGAACGCCGTGTTGTGCTTCTTCAGGTTGTCAATGAGCACCAAGGTCTTTTCAACGTCTCTTTGCGCCCTGTATTTGAAATAGTCTTCCGAGCCGTAACAGCCTTTAAGGGTCTTGCCGGTCACCTCTTTGAGGTACATTTCAAGGTAAAGCTCCCCCTTTTCGCCAAAGACGATATTGTCGTTTGTCGTTTTATGGAATAGCGAATAAAGGCATTGGTTGTAAGCTCTGATGCAAGGCTCGCGGAAGCCGCCGTTTTGTTTGGCGTAGGCCGAGAGATAGTCCTGGTATTGGCCCTCAGAATAGGTCTCCCAATTCAGTTGTACCTTCTCGGGCTGCTCCACAAACCCCGACAGCGTCAAGGGCACCCAATGGGTGAAGCCTTGGACGAGGATGGCGACGCAGGCTGCAATGAGGAGGATGAATTGTATGAGGAAGGCCTTGTTTTTCATTGGTTAGAATCTGAAGTAGATGAACGGACTGAAGCCGCTGGCGTTTAAGGCACCGAGGCAGAAGATGAAGGCCAAGATGCAGACCACAAAGGCGATGATGTGCTGGCGGCGGTTGTATTCGGTGAAGTAGACCTTGTCCTGCACCTTGAGGCCGAACTTCGACAGGGTGAAGAACGAGAAGAAAGCCGCCACAATCATGGTGACATAGAGGTGCGGGTTGTCGCCGAAATGGAAGGGCGTGAACTCGAAAGCAAACAGACGCTTGATGAACATCCACGACAAGTCGATGCGCTCGATGCGGAAGAAGCAGCGCGTCAGCACGATGATGAGGAAAGTGAAGAAGACACTCGGAATCTTGCCCAGTCGTTCGTTGAACTTCTTCAAGAACAGTTTGTCGGCACAGATGAAGATGCCTTGCAGGGCGCCGTAGACCACGAAGTTCCAAGCCGCGCCATGCCATAGACCGCTGACGAGGAAACAGAACCAAAGGTTGAAATATTTCCGGGCTTCGGTCTTCACTCGGCTGCCGCCCAAGGGGAAGTAGAGGTAGTTCTTGATGAACACGCTGAAGGTCTGGTGCCAACGTCTCCAAAACTCTGAAATCGTGGTGGAAACGTACGGGTTGTCGAAGTTCTCGGGGAACTTGAAGCCCATCATGCGGCCCAATCCGATGGCCATGTCAGAGTAACCAGCGAAATCGAAATAGATTTGGAAGGTGAAGGCGAAGATGGCGATCCAGGCGCTGGTGGAGTCGATGGTCGCGATTCTGTTGGCGATGTCGGCGAGTTGGGCGGAAGTCAGCACGTCGTAGTTAGACGGGCCTAATATCTGGTCGACTTGGAATCCGATGACATCGGCAATCAGCACTTTTTTACACAGACCGATGACGAAGCGGTAGAAGCCATGCAGCCTGTCTGTATAAAGCGACTCGCGGTTACGGATTTGGTCGGCGATGTCGCAGTAACGCACGATGGGACCTGCAATCAGCTGCGGGAACATGACGATATAGAGCATGTAGTCGCTCAGCTTGTCCATCGGCTCGTTTACTTTGCGGTAGGTGTCCAAGGTGTAGGTGACACTTTGGAACGAGAAGAACGAGATGCCGATGGGCAGCAGGATTTTGACCCATTGCAACGGCTCGGCACCAAACCAGCCTCGCACGGCGTTGATGTTCTGCATCGTGAAGTTGCCATACTTGAAATAGAACAACAAACCGATGCTGATGGCGATGCTGATGCCGCAGAGCAGTTTCTTCAGACCAGGTTTCTCGGTCTTGTTCATCCATCGCACCAAATAGAAGTTGGCGATGACCGACACGATGAGGTGGATGATGAACTCGGGCGCGCCCCAGGCGTAGAACACCAAAGAGGCGAGCAGGAGGAAGTAGTTGCGGACCTTCCTCGGCAGGATGAAATACACGAGGAAGAAGACCGGCATGAAGTAGAGTAGGAATATGTTGCTGCTGAATACCATATCGTCTGTCTTTTCTGTTTATTGGAATAGTTTCCCTTCTTCGATTTTTTTGTTGATGATCCACTGGGCGTCTTTCTCGATCATCTCCTCAAGGGTGAGGCCTCTGCCGTTGGCTTTCTGCTGCATTTGCCGCATTTGGTCGGGATTGCCGTGCCAGTTATCTATGATTTCCTGTTTCTTCATTTGGATGTAGGCCGCCGTGTCGATGACGGTTTCCTCGCGCAACGAGGTCTCGCCTAAGGCGATGCGACGGGCTTCTTCGCGCAAGGCGTCGTCGGGGCTCATGCCATTTTGCACGGCGTAGAAATTGAGCGCGTTGAGCCAGTCTTTGTCGCCCCTAATGCGGCTGATGGTCAAGGCTTCATTGATGCGTTCGGTGTTGCGGATGGTGGGCATCTCCTCTCCATCTAGGCCGGGGATAAGTTCGGGGTCGTTGCGCAGCATGTAGGCCATGTTTTTGCGCACTTCTTCTTCGGTCATGTCGGCATAGCCTTCAAAATTACGCATTTTTTTGGTATAGTCATCGACGGAAGCCTCGAAAAGGCTGTCGCTCACGCAGAGTTGTAACAAAGCGTCCTTGGCGAAGCCGTAGGTGGCTTCCCACCATTGGTGTCCTGCCGAGTAAAACACCACATAATCGGCATTGAGGATGTGACTGAGACGGTCTATGTCTCTCACACTCTGGGTCTTGTTGTCGAAGCCGATGTAGGCAGTGTTGTTGTAGAACCAAACCTCACGGTCGGCCATGATTTCTTTCGCAGGCATGAACTCGCCCAAACTCCAGATGAACGAATCACCGACGAACAACACCTTAGGCTTGCGTTGGGTGCTGTCGGCTTCCACTGTGATGTCCGACTTGTATTTGGTCTTGCCGCCACGGATGGGGAAGATGAGGTTGAGTGTTTCTTCGTCGCCTTCCAGTTTGTCGGATTCGTAGGCCACAGGCGGCCCGATGTGTATGTTGGGGAACTTGACTTCGCCGTCCAAAGTGTTGATGAAGCGGAAGAGCGAGTCGTAGCCATAGATGGCCGAATAACGCCAGTGTGAGTCGGTCTTGGGGAAGAGCGGGAACGAGGCGGTGTCTCTCATGCTCACAAACCAGTCGGTCATGTTGATGTAAGGGAAACCGGTCTCGTCCATGCGGCGCGAGAAGTAGTCGGTCAGGTGGATGGTAGTGTCGTTGGCATCACGACGCGGCAGGTATTCGGGATAGACCTCGGGTTTGTCGGGCGCGATAAAAGCGACGAGCTCAATGCCGTAGTCTTTCAGCACATGTCGTAGCTTGTTCATCTGCCGCAGCTCGGCATCGGCGTCTTTCATGGCCTCCTTGTTCGACTTGTAGTGCTTCGGTAGCTCGAGGCCGTAATGCTCGTTCACTGCCAAGGCGTAATACAGATAGCCCTTTTTTCCTGGCACGATGAAATGGCAGTAAGTCTTGTTGAAGGCAGTCCACACATATTGGTTGTAGAGTCGGATGACGGGTTCGCGCAGGCCGAAATGCTCGCTTACATATTTCTCGATCTGCGTCTGATAGGTGTTCGTTTTATAGTTGTCGAAAGTAAGCTCGGGCTTTGGCGTCGGCTCAAAGACGCCTTTTAGTGGTTTCACAGGGAAGAGGCCGGTCCACTCCTGAATGATGGGCACGAAGAGGAAGACCATCAGCAGGACGAAGAGAATCAGGCCATATTTTATCTTACCGTTTCTCATCAGAACCTGAAATAAATGAACGGACTGAAACTAGAGGCGTTCAAGGCGGCCACGCAGAAGACAAAGGCAAAAGCGGCCACAATCCATACGGCAATATGAACACCGTTAGAGAAATCTGAGAAGTAAACCTTTTCCTGCACCTTTTGCCCGAATCTTGACAGGGTGAAGAAGGAGAAGAAGGCCGCCACAATCATGGTGACATAGAGTTGCGCGTTGCCGCTGAAGGGCAGCAAAGTGAAGTCGAAAGCAAATATCCGCTTGATAAGCAGCCAAGCCAAGCCGAAGTCTTCGATGCGGAAGAACACCCAAATAATGTTGACCGTGAGGAAGGTGAGGAGGACACTCGGCACCTTGCCGATTTTCTTCATCACTTTGCCGAGGAAAAGCTTGTCGGCGCAGATGAAGAAGCCATGTAGCGCTCCCCAGATGACGAAGTTCCATGAAGCACCATGCCACAAGCCTGAGAGCAGGAAACAAACCCAAAGATTGAAGTACATGCGGCCTTTGCCCTTTCGATTACCCCCCAGTGGGATGTAGAGGTAGTTCATGATGAAGGCACCCAAAGTCATGTGCCAGCGGCGCCAAAACTCGGTGATGGACCGAGAGGTGTAGGGGTTGTCGAAGTTCTCAGGGAACTTGAAGCCCATGATGCGGCCCAAACCGATGGCCATGTCACTATAGCCGGCAAAGTCGAAGTAGATTTGGAAGGTGTAGGCCAAAGAGACAATCCAAGCCGTAGTGCTGTCCAATTCGGCGACACGGGTGAATATTTCGGAGATTCTCCCTGCATCCAGAAGGGCGAAATTAGCTGGACCCAAGATGGCATCCACTTGTGCACCAATCACATCGGCGATGAGGATTTTCTTGCATAGGCCGATGACGAAACGATAGAAGCCTTGCAAACGGTCGTCCATGGTCGATTCGCGGCTGCGGATTTGGTCGGCCACATCGCAATAGCGGATGATGGGACCGGCAATCAGCTGCGGGAACATGGTGATATACAGCACAAAATCCGTTAGTTTCTCCATCGGCTTGTTCACGCCACGATAGGTGTCCAGGGTGTAGGTCACGCTTTGGAATGAGAAGAAGGAAATACCGATGGGCAGCAGGATGCGTTTCCATGTGAGCGGCGCATGTCCCGTAAGGCCGAGGATGGCATTCAGGTTTTCCATCGTGAAGTTGCCATACTTGTAGAACAGCAACAACCCGATGGGGATAATGATGGACAGACCGCAGAGCAGTTTCTTTAGGCCAGTCTTCTCGGTCTTGCACATCCACTTGACCAAGAAGAAGTTGGCCACCGTAGAGGCGACAAACTGAAGGATGAATTCAGGTGCCCCCCAGGCGTAGAAGATAAGCGAAGCCAACAAAAGCACATAGTTCCGCGTTTTCTTCGGCATGAGGAAATAGACCAGAAAGAAAACGGGCATGAAATAGAGCAGGAATGTGTTGCTACTGAATACCATGGTCTTTTTGTTTTAGCGTGTTTTTCCTTACTCTAGTGGGAATGGTCAAGGTGCCGTGTTCCAACTTGTAGTTCACAATCCAACGGGCATCGTCGAGAATGGTCTGCTCCAGTGTCTTGCCTTGTTGTTGGGCCTTCTCGCGCATGGTCTCCATCTGTGCCTCGTTGCCCTTGATGCTTTCGATGGTTTTATGGATCTCTTGCTCGATGAAACCGACGGAATCCATCGTGATAAAGGCTTCCACTCGTTTCGAGCGTCTTGTGGGAATGCTGTCATTCCATCCGGGGAGATAGTTTTCTGGATAGTTGTCGATGAGCCATTGTGCCTCATCATGAACGACGTCTTCGATAGGCTTGCCTTTTTCCTCAGCTCTGACTATTAGCTTTTCCATCCAGGCAGCATCGCTACGGATGTGCTGTGCGAGTACATTGTTGACCGAGTCGATATCCTCAGGGTCGTAGCAAAGGGCAAGTAGCGCTTGTTTCGTGAAGCCGTTGTTCAGCTTATAGAGTTGCGTTGAGCTGTAGAACAGGTTGATGAAGTCGGCGGATAGGATCTCGTCCACCAAGTCGATTTCTTTGACTGACTGGCGGGGCGGATCGTAATAGATAGAGCTGTTGTAGTACCAATAGGGGAAAGCGGAGAAGATGTGCTGCACGGGCATTTGTGAGATGACATTCCACCAAAACGAATCGCCGATGGTAATCATTTTGGTCATCACGGCAGTGGAATCATGGTCAACGGTTGCTGTGGCATAATAGCATTGGGGCCTGTCGAGGGGCCGGATCAGGTTGAGCAGGTTCTCAAGGTCAGTATCGGCATCTTGGGCATCTTGTAGCGTTCGTGGCCCGATGACTATATTCGGCATGTTGATGCCCCCTAAGTGCTCCATGTAGCGGATAAGTGTATCGGCGGCGAAAAGTGCGCTGTATTTCGACCAATGGGTTCCTGTCTGTGGAAATATGAAGAAATCGGCAGTGTCTTTCATTTGTAGGAAGTATTCCCCCAAGTCAAGGTAGTTCACCCCCAATCGCTCGTATTCGTCCTTGAAGAAAAAGCGGGCCGACATCTTTTCTTCGCCTTTATAGTTCGATACTGGATGGTCGGGAAGATATTCGGGATAAACCAGGTCTTTGGAAGGCACCAGGGTCACGAAAACATGGCATCCGTATGGCTCAAGAATATGCTGCAACTGATACACCCTCTTGACTTCTTTGGCCAGTTGGGCAGTCATTTGATTGATGTCAGGGGCATGGTTCCGGAATTGGACTTGATAGTAATCGTCTACCGACCAAGGCTCATAGAGCCAACCCTCCTTGCCGAGTGTGAGAATGCCTTGGTTTCCGTAAGTCTTCCCATAGAAATCCCAAAGATATTGGTTGTAAAACCGGATCAATGGCTGACGGAAACCGAAGTTTTGTTTCAAATAAGCCTCAGTGCCGTCTTGGAAATGGCTGTTGCAAAAGTTTTGGAAGGTCATTTCGGGCATGGGAGCAAGCACTTCAACTCCATTCAGTTTCTTGAAATCCCATAAATTAGTGATTTTCTGAAACATGGAAGCGAAAAGAAGCAATCCGGTTAAGGAGAACAATATGACCTTGACAGTACTTTTCATCAAAGATGAAAGAATTAATCCGCAAAAATACGAAAATAATCGTTGTCGTTTTGAAAAACCTTAATTTTGCGGCATGAAAATGAAGAAGATAGAACTGCTCTCACCCGCCAAGGATGCCGAGGTAGGTATGGCCGCCATCAACCATGGTGCCGATGCCGTTTATATCGGTGGCCCTGATTTCGGCGCCCGTGAGAAAGCCTCCAACAGCATCGAGGACATCGAACGCTTGTGTCGCCATGCGGCCTTGTATGATGCCAAGGTGTATGTGACCCTCAATACTTTGCTGTACGACAATGAGTTGGAACGCGCCCGAAGGTTAGCCTACGACTGCTGGAATGCTGGTGTCGACGCGCTCATCGTGCAGGACATGCAACTGCTCCAGCTTGACCTGCCGCCCATTCCGCTCCATGCCAGCACGCAGTGCGACAACTTGACGGTGGACAAGGTGCAACAATTGGAAGTACTGGGTTTTGAACAAGTTGTCCTTGGCCGAGAGCTGAGTTTAAAACAGATTCGTGAGATTCGTGAGAAGACCAACGTGCCGTTGGAATTCTTCGTACATGGTGCGCTCTGTGTGAGCCATAGCGGGCAGTGCTATCTCAGCCAATACATCGGCAACCGCAGCGCCAACCGAGGCGCTTGTGCCCAGCCTTGCCGTCTGCCTTGGGACTTGCTCGACGAGAATGGGAAGGTGCTGATCAAAAATAAACATTTGCTCTCGCTGAAAGACCTCAACAACAGCGCGCATCTGGAGGAACTCATTGACGCAGGCATCACCAGTTTCAAGATTGAAGGCCGACTGAAAGAAGCGGATTACGTGAAAAATGTGACGGCCTATTATCGACAGAAATTGGATGAAATCATCAGCCGCCGTTCCGATTTGGAACAGGCTTCCCGTGGTCATTGCAGTTACTCGTTTGAGGTCAACCCAGAGAAATCCTTCAACCGAGGTTTCACTGACTATTTTATCAACGGCCGGCAGAAGGGCATAGGCTCGCCATTCACCCCAAAATCGATGGGCGAATACATAGGTGAGGTGACTTGGTGCAACCCGCTGCGCATGGAAATCGATACGGACAAGACCCTGCATAACGGCGATGGCTTGTGTTTTCTGAATCAGGACAATGAATTGGTGGGTTTGCGTGCGGATGTGGTGAACATCGGTAGAGACGGTGTGCACACCGTCACTACAAATCGGCCCCACGGAGCCTTCAGGGGTGCCAAAATCTACCGTAACCTCGACCTCGAATGGCAAAAACAGGTGGAGGCCTCCACGGGCAACCGCAAGATTGACATAGATTTGGTTTTGTCTGAAACGGAATTAGGGTATGAATTATCAGCCTTCCTTTGTACGGACACACCGCGTGTGTCCGCATCTGTCACCTGCGACAAAATCACAGCCAACAATCCCGTGAAGGCCACCGAAAACATCCGCAAAAAGGCCCTGCAATGGGGCGATACGGTGTTTAATCCCGTCAATTTGGAATTGAAATTCGACGAACCGCGTCTTATCCCCGCCTCGGTCATCGGCGAGATGAAACGGGAATTGGTGGTGAAATTGATGGATGAATTGATTGAAAACCATCGGGATAACCGTCCCCGTAGGGACGCACCGCATGCGTCCGTTGGTGAATCAAGCGGACACATGCGATGTGTCCCTACAGACCCTGACGAAATACCATCTGCCCTCATGACCTGCCACCATTGCATCCGCTACGCCAGCGGCTTATGCAGCAAGGAAACGGGACAAAAGGCCACACCCTTATTTATTCGCAATGGTGCGAATACCTTCCGCCTTGAATTTGATTGTAGGAATTGTCTGATGAAAGTGTCAGTGGTTACGGATTGAGCACTAATTCTTTGTAACCAAATACCACCTCTAAGCCTTTTCCCTTGAAATAGGCTTTCACTTGGTTTTCGTCCCAGTTGGTTACAGCCAGAATGAAATCACCGCCCCAAGCGCCCAAGGATTTCAGCACGCCCTCAAAGTCAGGGAAACGCTTTTGTACGGGCTTCTGCCCGATGCAGCGGGCAATGATTCGTTCGTGGCATTGCATTAAGAGACTGAATTCGTCCACGTTTTGGCATTTGGGCACAGCACGGCTGATTTCTGAAACGGCCTCAATATCTTTCTGTAAATCAATGGGATTTGCTTTTGCCAAAAAGGCTTTGATTTCCTTGGATGAGCTTTGTTTTTGACCTTGGTATACGAAAAACAGATGCTCGGCGAAGGGTGGATTGAAGTCGGATGCTTCCGTTTGTGCCTTACCGTTAACCAGTTGATAATAAATCGGTTGCTCCGCCGTGGCGCATGCGATATCGTAGCCCGACCCGCCAAAGGTCATCCTCAATAGTTCGTAAGGATTGACATTCGCCCAACGGGCCAGGTTGGCAATTAGGGTGGAACTGCTGCCGAGGCCCCATTCGGGGTTGAAGTCCAAATGCGTCTCAAAATGCAAACTCTCTTCAAATGCCGAAGGATTCAATTGTTTGACCGCTTGTAGGATTTGTGCCAGTTTCTCGGCCTTCGGTTGGTTGTTGCAATCGATGATTGCCAAGGTTTTAGGGTTCATAGTAACCGAAAACCAAGGACCATCAGGTTTGTACGCATCCCATTGTAGAGACGTGCCATGGCACGTCTCTATGGTCATGGATTGGCCCAATTTCAATGGTAAGGCCAAGGCCAATGCACCTTTCAGGACGAGGTATTCGCCCGTCAGAAGGAATTTTCCGTGGGAATGATAAAGATGATTCATAGTGAAGTATATATTTTAGCACGCAGAATTCGCAGAATTATATGAAGCCTACTGGACCCTTATTTTGAATGGAAACGCAAGCGTTTCTTGAAATCGCTGAAAGCGATGACCATAGTTCTGCGATTTCATCGGATTCTGGGTGAAACAAACTAAATACATGTCAGTAGTTATTTACAATTCTATGTATCCCATCCATCAAATCATCTACATTAAAGTTGATCAAAAGACCTACTTTCTTTCCTGTTAGTTTTAGATATGAAGTAAGTTGCTTATAATGAACAGCGTTTAATTCTTCTACTGACTTCAATTCTACAATAAGTTGGTCTTCTACCAAAATATCTAATCTTAATCCTTCACCAATTTCGCAGCCCTTGTAGACAATCTCTATGGGTATCTCCATCTCCGCCCTCATTCCCTTCAGCTCAAACTCTTTCATAAGAGCTTTTTGATATACTTTTTCCAGCAGTCCTGGACCAAGTGTCTTATATACTTCCAAAGCGCATCCGATTACCTTGTAACTCAATGGATCGTTTTTATAAATAGCCATATTTGTCTGTTTTGCGTCGCTTTGCGCTTCTGCGATTTCAGCGAATTCTGCGTGAGGAAATCCTATTTTCTTAGTGATTCCAAATATTGTTCTACACCCGCATACGACACCGTCTTGTCTTTGAAATACTCGCGCGCCGTCTTCTTCTCTTCTTCTGTGGCATTCAATTGGTTGAGGATGTTGTTCAAATGCATCTTCATGTGGCCGGCTTGGATGCCCTTGGTGGTCAGCGAACGCACGGCGGAGAAGTTGTTGGCCAGACCCATCGTGGCGGCAATCATCATCAGCTCTTTGGCGGTGGGATTGCCTAAGAGTTCCAAGGTCTTTTTGGCAAGCGGATGCAGACTGGTCAAGCCACCTACGGTGCCCAAGGCCATCGGCACTTCCAGTTCAAAATGGAAGATGCCGTTGTCGAGGGTCACGCTCGAGAGGCTCTCGTAGCGACCGTTGCGCGAGGCGAAGGTATGTCCTGCTGCCTCCACGGCACGGAAATCGTTGCCCGTGGCGATGACCACAGCATCGATGCCGTTGTAGATGCCTTTGTTGTGGGTCGTGGCGCGGTCGATGTCGATATGGGCGATGTCCACGGCTTTCTTGAACTTCTTGGCGTATTCGGCACCCGAGAGGTGATCGTCGATGCCCTCCAATTGTTCCACGGGACACTCTACCCAAACCTTCACGCGGCAGTCAGGTGTGTTGTTCGACAGGATGGTCATGATGATTTCCACCTTGCGGAGCTCTTCCGGGAGGTCTTTTTGCTCTGCGAAAAAGTCCTGCAGGCTGTGGCCGAACTGCTCCAAGGCCGAGTTGATGAAGTTGGCACCCATGGCATCGTCGGTGCCGAATTCGACTCGAATCTGGTAATAGTCGGGGATTTGTGCGCTATAGTCAATGAGCCGCATCCCGAGGATGCCACCACCGCGCTTACGCATTTTCTCGGTCATGGCATCTGTATCGGCCAAAAGGCGCTTTTCGATTTCAGGGAACAGCTCAAAGAGCTTTTCCTTGTTGCCACTCCAGCCGAAATGCACCTGTCCGACCTTGCGCACATCGATAACCTTAGCATGGAAGCCGCCACGCTCGCCCCAGAATTTGGCTGCTGCCGAGGCCGCTGCAACGACAGAGCTTTCCTCGATGACCATGGGCACGATGTAATCCTTGCCGTTGATGGTCACGTTGGGCGAGATGCCGTAGGGGATATAAAAGTTGGTGATGGTGTTCTCGCTGAACTCGTCAAAGAGTTGCTGCTGCTTCGAGTCGGGATGCCAATAGCTCTTCAACAAGCTGATGACTTCGCCAGGGTTCTCGAAGTAGTTGGCAATAAGCTTCAGCTTCTCTTCCTTGAGAAGTTTCGAAAAGCCTTTCTTTATGCGTTCGCGAGTAGCCATCTGAGTTTGACGTTAAAGAATGCCCATGTCATTCCCTTGGGAATCTATGGGCATTCTCGAAAATTCTACCATTCTTCTTCTTCAATCACCTTTTCAGGCACGAGGCTCTCCTCAAATTTCTGTCCCCAGTCTTCGGCAAAGGTAACGATCTGTTGCAAATAGTTATCCCAAACAGGTTGATACGAAGGGTCTTCCTTATTCATCCATTCCTCGCAGGGGTGGTTCGATTGGGTCTTCTGCATGAAGTCGGTGAGTGTATAACGTACACGGCCTTCACGCACCTCGATGGTGAAATAATAGGTGATCCAGGGCCATTTCGATTTCACGGCATCGCCATTGTCGAGCTGGAACTGGTGCTTGCCTTTTAGCGTGCGGCCGTCGTTCTGCTGGACGATGGTCGAAGGGCTCTTGTAATACGAGTTCATGAAGCCGCTGTAGATGCGGTTAAACACCTCGTCTTGGGTGCCCACCGTGTTAATGACTTTGCGGAAAGTGATTTTTTCTGTCTTGGGGTCGATGGGCATGGTGGATTGGGCAAAGGTAACGGTCGCGAAGAGAACGGCGACGAATAACAATGCTACTTTTTTCATTGCGTTTAAATTTTTGACAAAATTAGTAATAATTCGGTTTGATTTTGCATACGAGCGGCAATTCTTGCAAATATCAAGCCAAAATCAAAACGGAATGAGCTGCGAGTCTTCTGAACATTCGACATCGAGTTGGGGATGGCCTTTATAATAAATGGTGGAGCCTTCATGGAGGAATCCGCTTATCAAACTCGAGACATTCACAGTGGCCTCCGAACCGCCGGATATATTGACATTCATGGTTTCCACATTGGCCTGTGCCATGTTGATGGTACCTTCATTCTTGGCTTCTAAGGTCGCTGAAGGCATTGAACCGCCGAAGACAATCACTTGCGAGGAGATTTGGGCACTCGCATGGAAAGACTGATCGACATCGAAAATGCCCTTGCAGGAGGAGTTCTTGGTGGCTAATACCGAACAATTTGTCCCAGTGAATAGGACATTTAGGAGCTGCGAATCCTCCGTCACAAGGATGGAACAGGAGGGAGCGGCAACGGTAAACTCGCTGCATGTCGAGGCATTGGTCAACTCCATGTCAATACTCTCTGTCAACACGAAAGACCCTTTCAAAGCGATGACGCTTTCGTTTTCGGCACGGATGTTTAGGTGCTCTTTTTCCATGGTGTGCACCGTGGCTTTATAAACCGACCCTGCCAATGGGTACACCTTCTGGCTGAAGCCGATTTCCAGCCAATTGTTGATTTCCCTGACGAGAATGAAATCCCCCAAATAGGCGGAATACTCCAGTTCTACGAAAGAGTTCAGGCTGTCGTAGACGATGTCGACTTCCCAGCCGTGGTTGACATGGATTAGACTTAGGGTGTTGTTTTGGAGGACGGTTTTCTGCACCAGGGTCATGTCGGCCTCTTTCTTGCAGGAAGTGGCAAAGCAAAGTGCCACGCAAAGGATGAGTATGCTTTTGGTTGTCTTCATGTTGTCTTAACGATAAGGTCTTTGAATTATTATTGATGATGATAAGGCTCGCCCTTCAGAATGGTGAACGCACGGTAAAGCTGTTCGACGAAGATAAGGCGTACCATCTGGTGGCTGAAGGTCATGGGCGAGAGCGACAACTTAGCGTTGGCGCGGTCGTACACCTCTTGCGCGAAGCCGTATGGCCCACCGATGATGAACACCAGACGTTTGGCTCCAGAAGCCATTTGTTTTTCAAGGCTTTCAGCAAAGTTTACGGAGGTATATTGTTTGCCGTTTTCATCTAAAAGCACGACTTGGTCGCCGGGTTGGAGCTGTTGCAGGAGCAGGAAGCTCTCGGCTTTCTTTTGTTGCTCTTCGCTGAGGGTTTTGCGGTTGCGCGGGTCAGGGAGTTCTTTCATCTCGAACGAGACATAATGCCCGATGCGGCCCACATATTTCTTGATGCCGGTGATGAGGTAGTCTTCATCCGTCTTTCCTATGACGAGCAGCAGTATTTTCATAGGTCGGCTAACAATGCTTTGGCTCTCTCGCGGTCTTGTGCCAGTTGGGCTTTCAGTGCGTCTAAGCCGTCAAACTTTTCCTCGTCGCGGATGCGGTCGATGAAGCGCACATGGATTGGTTTGCCGTAGAGGTCACCGTCAAAGTCGAACAGGTTGACCTCGATAATGGGGTTGTCCTCACTGCGGTCGCCGATGGTGGGGCGGTGCCCGATGTTGGCCATGGCCTTGTAGGTCTTGCTCTCATAGTCGACGAGGCAGGCATACACGCCACGGTTGCTGATGAGCATGTATTCCCTCGGCAGTTCGAGGTTGGCGGTGGGGAAGCCTAAGGTTCTTCCTATCTTGTTGCCTACTACGACCTCAGCGGTAATGGCGTAGGTGTAGCCCAGCAACCTATTGGCGCTCTTTACATTACCAGTGGCCAGGGCGTTCCTGATTTTCGTGGAGCTGACGGCAATGTTCTCGACATCCTGTGCGGCCACGCGTTCCACTTGGAAGTTGTATTTCCGCATCAGGTTGTTGAGCAGGCTGAAATCGCCCATTCGGTTCTTGCCGAAGTGATGGTCGTAGCCCACCACGATATAGGCCGGCTTGATGTGGTTGATGATGTAGTCTTTGATGAACACCTCAGAGGGCGTGCGAGAAAACTCCTTAGTGAAATTGATGATGACCACATTGTCGATGCCGAACTCCTCAAATTTCTGGAGTTTCTCTTCAGGCGTGCAGAGGAATTTCAGGTTAGAGCTGTCGATGTTGAGCACCTGACGTGGATGCGGGTCAAAGGTGACCACTACGGTTTGCCCGCCAATGCCTTGTGCCAATGCCTTCATCTTGTTGAAGATGGCCTGGTGGCCGAGGTGCACACCATCGAAGGTGCCGATGGTGACCACGGCGTGAGGGATATTTCGGGCTTCTATTATATTTCTAAAGACTTTCATTGATGAATGATGAAATCGAAGATTCGACGAAGTCAATGCGGAATGATGAATGCGGAATGTTGTTTGGTTTCATTCAGCATTCAGCATTCCTCATTCCGAATTAAACAAGTTTCGTTTCTATTAAGTATTTCGCTATCTGAACTGCATTGGTGGCCGCGCCCTTTCGGATGTTGTCGCTCACGACCCAGAGATTCAAGCCGTTGGCGATGCTGTAGTCGCGGCGGATGCGGCCCACAAAGACCTCGTCTTTGTCGTAGGCGGTGATGGCCATGGGGTAGAGGTTGTTGGCCGGGTCATCCTGTACGATGACGCCAGGAGTGGCTTCCAACATCTTGCGGACATCGTCGATCTCGAAAGGACGTAACGTTTCCACATTGATGGCTTCGCTATGGCCACCCGTGACGGGTACGCGTGTAGCTGTGGCAGTGATGGCGATGCTGTCGTCGCGCAGGATCTTACGTGTCTCGTTCACCAGTTTCTCTTCCTCGGTGGTGTAGCCGTTGTCGACGAAGTCGCCGGCTTGCGGGATGACGTTGTAGTAGATCTGATGCGGATAGGCAGGGGGGAATTGATAGCCCCCGGCAGGAAACGCACCTGGCATACTGCTATAGGCTGAGCGTCGGGTGTCTTCTTCTCTGCTGAGTTGATAAGCTCCCTTTATGCCACTGCCGGTTACACTTTGGTAAGTGCTGATCACCAGACGTTTGATGCCGTATGCCTTATGGATAGGAGCCAAGGTCATCACCATCTGGATAGTGGAGCAGTTGGGATTGGCAATGATGTGGGTGTCGGGCGTGATAGTGTCGGCGTTGATTTCAGGGACGACCAACGGCACGTCTTTCTCCATGCGCCAGGCCGAGCTGTTGTCGACGACGAAAGTGCCCTGTGCGGCAAACCTTGGCGCATATTCCCGCGAGGCCGAGGCTCCTGCCGAGAAGATGGCGATATCGGGTCGCACAGCGATGGCGTCGTCCACGCTGACCACTTTGTAGGTCTTGCCTTGGAAAGCGATTTCCTTGCCTACGGAGCGTTCTGAGGCCGCCACAATCAATTCGTCTATCTGAACCTTCTGTTCGTCAAGCACTTTAAGCATCTTTGAGCCGACCAGTCCGGTGGCTCCCACCACTGCGATTTTCATATTCTGACTTTTTCTTTTAGAGTGCAAAAATAGGAAAATTGTGGTTTTTCAGCAGGGCATTTCCCATTTTTTATACCTTTGCACTTGAAATACAAAATCTTATGTTTCAAGAAATCGAAAGAAAATTCATCGTTTGTGGTGACTTCAAGGCAGAAGCTTTCCAAGTCACACCTATCATCCAAGGTTATCTGAGCCACAAGCCTTCGGTGCGGGTGCGCATCAGGGGCAACAGCGGCTACCTTACTATCAAAGGGCCTGTGAGCAAGTCGGGCATCTCACGCTTCGAATGGGAGAAAGAAATCACTGTGGATGAAGCGCTTGCACTCTTGGAACTGGCTGAGCCTGGCCGCATCGACAAGACCCGATACCTCGTCAAAAACACCGACGGCAAACACACCTGGGAGGTGGACGAGTTCCACGGCGACAACGAAGGCCTCGTCATGGCTGAAATCGAACTCGCCGACGAAAACGAGCCTTTCGACAAGCCTGACTGGATTGGCGAAGAAGTCACGGGCGACCCGCGCTATTACAACTCTGCGCTGAAAAACAGGCCATTCAAGACATGGAAATGATGTTTTTTTTTGTGAAACAGCACAAAAAACCCTATTTTTGTCCATCCTTAAACTGCTATGCCATGAAAAAGACACTCCTGTTTCTGCTTTTGCTCCCCTTTTCACTCTTTGCCCAAGTCACCGACGACTTCTCCGACGGCGACTTCACCCAGAACCCCAGCTGGTCAGGAACGGCAGAACAATATATTGTGAATAACAGCAAGCAGTTGCAACTCAACGCAGAAGGCGAGGGCACGGCGTATCTTTCCTTGCCCATCACGGAATTCGAATCGATGGAATGGCAGTTTTGGATTCGAGAGGCTTTTGCACCTTCGGGCAACAACTACTCCGATGTTTGGCTGAGTTCCGACAATGCCGATTTGTCGCAAGCCACCCAAGGCTATTTCCTCCGTTTTGGCGAAGGCGGCAGCAACGATGCCATCACCTTGTTCCGTAAGGATATCGACGGCCAGCAACAGATTTGTCGCGGCGTGGACGGTACCATTGCAGCCTCGTTTGCTGTGGCCGTCAAGGTGAACTGCGACCGCGAAGGCAATTGGATGATTCAGACTTGCTACGACAACTCTGGCATCTATCTCATTGAAGCCCAAGGTGTAGACGACACCCATAGTCATGGTGGCTACTTCGGCTTTTGGTCGAAGTTCACCTCCACCAATGCCAAGAAAATCTATTTCGACAACGTGTATGTCGGCCCTCGCATCGCCGACCACGAGCCGCCCCAACTCTTGACTTGCGAGGTACTTGACTTGACGCATCTGCAACTGTCCTTCAACGAGGCCCTTGACGTTTCCACTTCCCTCAATCCCGACAATTATTTCATCGACAACGGTCTAGGCCATCCCGTCTCGGTCGGTTTCGGTAACAATCAGGCCATGGTCGTGTTGGAATTGGAACGCGAAATCGGCAATGGCGTAAACTATGAGCTTACTGTAAGTGGCATCAAGGATATGTGGAACAACATGATGGAGCCGACCACGATGGCTTTCTCGATTTACGAGGCCTCGGAATACGACATTGTCATCAACGAGATCATGGCCGACCCCAATCCTGTGGTGGGCCTGCCCGAATGGGAGTATGTGGAGCTTTACAACACCACGGAGTTTGGCATCGATTTGAAAGACTGGCAGATACAAATTGGCTCAAACGACAACACCTTCGGTAATTATGTCCTTGCCCCGCACGGCTATGTCATCCTCTGTCACAACGACGCTGTGGCCGAACTGCGACAGTATGGCGACTGCATCGGCTTCAGCAGCTTCTCGGTGGGCAACACCTCCTCGGCGATGTACCTCTACAGCAAGGCGGGTGTGTTGATTTCGCGCGTCAATTATAGCAGTACTTGGTACCACGATCCCGACAAGGACAATGGCGGCTGGTCGGTGGAGCAGATTGACCCGTTGAATCCCTGTGCTGGTGCCTCCAACTGGACGGCTTCGGTTGATGCTTCGGGCGGCACGCCAGGACGCATCAATTCGGTGAACGGTGAGAACAATGTGGCACCGCAAGTGGAGCGTGTGAACATGTTCGGCAACCAAATCGTCCAACTGTGGTTCGACCAGCAGATGAATCCTGCGGAACTGCTTGAAATACAGCATTTCCTTGTGGAGGAAACGGGCGAGCATCCTCAGCAAACGGTGGTGAATCCTCTCGACGGCACTTATGTGGAGCTTTATTTCTACTCAGGCTTTGAACAAGGCCTCGTCTATACCTTGGTGATTAATGGCGTCACCAACTGCGTGGGCACTGCCATCGAAGCCGACACTCGCGTGCAATTCGGTATTCCCAACGAGATTGCGGAGGGTGAAATCTTGATTAATGAAATTCTCTTCGACCCCATTACCCCTGGCGTGGACTATGTGGAACTCTACAACAACACCGACAAGACTTTCGACCTCAGCACTTTGATGCTCGGTGTCATCAGGGAGAGCTTCCCCAATCCTGCCGACACCACCTTGAAGGAAATCACTGCCGACAGTCGCTTGTTCTTGCCCAATACCTATGTTTTGCTCTCCACCAACAGCGAGATAGTAGGCATGCAATACGACTGCCCGACCGACAACTTCGTACAGATGGCTTCGTTCCCAAGCTATGCCAATGCAGGCGGCACGGCTATCTTGATGGGCAAGGACGGCACTATGGTCGATGCCATGTATTATTCAGAGAAGATGCACTATCCGTTGCTCAAGGTCACTAAGGGCGTGTCGTTGGAGCGCGTCAGCTTCGACCAGCCTTCGATGGATGCCGACAACTGGCATTCTGCTGCTGAAAGCGTGCATTTTGGTACGCCGGGTCAGCCCAACTCCATGATGCAGAGTCCCGAGCCTTCGGATGACGAGATTACCATCAGCCCCGAGATTTTCTCGCCCGACGGCGATGGCTACGAAGACGCCTGTTTCATCAATTACCATTTCGACGAGGCGGGCTACACGATGAACATTTACATCTTCAATGTGGCCGGACAACTCATCCGTCATTTAGCCAAAGGCGAATTGGTAGGGCTGGAGGGTAGCGCCCTTTGGAACGGCTTGGACAACAATGGCAACAAGGTTCCCGTCGGCGTCTACGTCGTCGTGACCGAGGTCTTCAACTTCAACGGCAAGGTGAAGCAATTCAAGAATGCTGTGGTAGTGGCGACGCGGTAGTTGCCTGTTTTAGTATCAATTAGGTCTTTTTTTCTTTTATTCCATTTTTTATTGTCTATTAAAAAATTGTATTTTTGTAGCTTCAAAAAAGCATAAATTGATGCTAAATCATTGAATATCAAATATATACCATTCAATAACAATTCTTTAAATGAAAAAGCACAACAAAAAACTGAAAGGCCTCGTGTTTTCTCTAGGGCTGGCAGCCATGACGCTGACGGCCAACAATCTGAACGCCCAGAACGGCGATGGTATGTTCGGTAGGGGCGCGACTTCTTCCGACTATGCTGTCAGCAGCAGTGAAGAAAGCCTGTTGCAGAGAGGTGGTGCCGCTGATGCCACCATCAATGTTGGCATCACCAACGACAACTTCGAAGATGATGCTCCGCTTGGTAGCGGCATCGCCATCCTGCTTGGCGCAGCCCTCGGTTATATGGCACTTAAAAAGAAGGAGGACAAGCAATGAAAAGAATGACCTATTTTGTGATGGCTCTTGCCTTGGTGCTGGGTCTCGCACAGTGCAAGAAAGAACAACCCGTGGAACCTACAAGCGAAGGCAATGGTGTGCACATCACATTGGACGTGAACGGCGATGCTTCGACAGGCTCAGCAAACAAGGGCACAAGAGTAAATGTGGATCCCAATGGTAATCCTATGGTTACTTTTGAGCAAGGCGACACCATTGTGGTGGCCAGCAACGGCCTCCATGTCGGCACTTTAGTACATGATGGAACCAAATTCAGCGGTGACATCGAGAATGCTACAATAGGCCAGCCTCTGTATTTTTATTTCTTTGGCAACAAGACCCCTCAGTTCTTTGGGGAAGGTAAAAGTAATTGCTCCGTGTACATCGGCGAACAGACAGGGAAGCTGCCTGTGATTTCGTTCTCGGCATCAACGGAAGAATTTCAAACGGATCGCACAAACTACTCAGCCATCCTGCAAAACAAGTGCTCGCTGATGAAGTTCAACGTGACCACTACTTCGGATACTACCATTTACATCAAAGGCATGAACAACTTTGTGACCGTGAATTTCGGTTCTGGGAACAACGGCTTCAGCTATAGACAGGAATATGACGGCAAGATTGAAATGAATGGCGTTAATACTGAAAACGAGACATGGGCCATCGTGCTTCCTCAGGGTCCTGTAGCAGAGGGAAATGCCTGGACGGAGGATGGATACATGGGGACGCGTCCCGCTATTGAGGGAATTGAAGCAAATAAATATTACAGTGCTGGTGTTGATATGACATTGCTTCCTCACGAAGCTCTCTCCATCCCCCTCACCTTCGAGGCCATAACGGCAGGCGCTACGGTGACTCTCAATAGTGAGGGTAATGCACCTTCTGTTTCTCTGGAAACCAGCACCGATGGCATTACTTGGACACCCTATGAGGTGGGCACCCCCATCACCCTCACTAACGTCGGCGACAAGTTGATGTTCCACGGGACGAATAAGCAATACGCCACAGGTCCATCAGACTACCACAAATTCTCCTTAGATGCCGACTGCTATGTGTATGGCAACATCATGAGTCTTATCAGTGCAACTGGCTATGCAACCCTTAAAAGTTTTGATTCTAATGCTGAATATATTTTTGAATCTCTATTTTCTGGTTGCGGCGATTGGCTAAACAACCATCTCCAAAAGACTATTGAACTGCCAGCCATAGATTTGGCTCCCTACTGCTACAGTCACATGTTTAAGGGCTGCGGCTACCTGGCCAAGGCCCCCAAGCTGCCCGCCGACGATTTTCTGAAATATGGATGCTACCAGGGCATGTTCGAAAACTGCGACGCCCTGGAAGAGGCTCCCGTGCTGCCCGCCGAGAGGCTGGTTCAAAATTGCTATGCTTATATGTTCTACGGTTGCTCCAGTCTGAGCCGCGTCAAATGCCTCGCCACTTCCGGCATCAATCAAAATGGCAGCACTAGCAGCTGGTTGAGTGGTGTGTCCGAAGTAGGCGTGTTCACCAAGGCCGCCGGCGTAACCTGGCCCACGGGCGTCAACGGCATCCCCGGTGACTGGACCGTTGAGCAATAATCGCCCTTGTTTGGTTGCTGTATGACAGCCAAAACAATCAACGCAAGGCGGCCTTCATTTTGACCTGAACCCCGAAAGTTGGACAAAAAACTTTCGGGGTTTTTATTATGCCAAAAAGACACAGTTATGAAGATCGGTTGAAGTACATGAAGATGCTGGAAGAAGGTTACAGCGTCAGATACATC
>Ga0310690_10001043_pt1 | contig 52231 bp, 40 predicted proteins | sample AusTroGonzalo_MG_2_FD_207661 | JGI IMG/M metagenome (GOLD analysis project Ga0310690, IMG submission 207661) | Bovine rumen microbial communities from tropical cattle in Woodstock, Queensland, Australia - Gonzalo_04 (v2) (version 2) | ecosystem: Host-associated > Mammals > Digestive system >... | reverse complement strand
TCGGTGAAACTGCTGATTAATTTTCGGAAATACTCTTTCTGCGGTATTCCTGGCTCTGGATGCGACAGACGGCTGATGTAGTCGTCGCGCATAGCGGCCACCGACACCAACAGCGATTCCACGTCGGCCTTCTCATTCGCTCCGCCGTAGAGCGAGGCGGCCACACACTCTGCAAACAATTCGTCGCAAATCACGTTGATTGAACGTTTTAAATTTCTCTTGTTGCTCATAATTTTCGTTTTACGCACCCCAAAGATAGGTATTTTTTCGGAAACGTCAACGCTTTTCTCGAAAAAAAGTTTCAAAAATTTCGTTTTATTGACGATTTCTTTCCATATCTCGGCAAAAAATTGTAATTTTGCAGGGTAAAAATGAGGATAATATCAAAATTTTCACATTTAAATAATTATTGAACAAATGAAAAAAAGTCTTTTGCAACAAGAACGTGCCGCTTATCTTCCGAAGTTGCCGAAAGGTCTTCAGGGAGTGGTGAAGGTAAAAGAAGGTGAACCGACGCAGAGTGTCGGCAATCAGGATGAAATCAGGGAACTGTTCCCCAACACTTACGGGATGCCGCTCGTGGAATTTGTGCCGGGCGACGAGGCCGTGTCGAAGAAAATGAACGTCGGCGTGATTCTCAGCGGCGGTCAGGCTCCTGGCGGCCACAACGTCATCACGGGTCTGTTCGACGCCATCAAGAAGTTGAACCCCGAAAACCGCCTCTATGGCTTCATTTTGGGCCCGGGCGGACTGGTCGATCACAAATATATGGAAATCACGGCTGAAATTGCCGACGAATACCGCAACACTGGTGGTTTCGATATGATTGGCTCGGGTCGCACGAAACTTGAAAAAGTGGAGCAGTTCGAGAAAGGTCTGGAAATCATCCGCAAACTCGACATTCAGGCTATCGTCATCATCGGTGGCGACGACTCGAACACCAACGCCTGCGTTTTGGCCGAGTATTACGCTGCGAAGAACTACGGCGTGCAGGTCATCGGATGCCCGAAAACCATCGACGGCGACCTGAAAAACGACCAAATCGAGACCTCTTTCGGCTTCGACACGGCTTGTAAAGTCTATTCCGAACTCATCGGAAACATTGAGCGTGACTGCAATTCCGCCCGTAAATACTGGCATTTCATCAAGGTGATGGGTCGCTCGGCCTCGCACATCGCTCTGGAGTGCGCCCTGCAGACACAGCCCAACATCTGCCTGATTTCCGAGGAAGTCGAGACGAAAGAAATGAGCCTGAACGATGTCGTCGATTACATCGCGAATGTCGTTGCCGAGCGTGCTGCCGATGGCAATAATTTCGGTACGGTCATCATTCCCGAAGGCCTCATTGAGTTCATTCCCGCCATTAAGAAACTCATTTCGCAGTTGAACGACGTTCTGGCGATGCCCGAGGCCGAAAATCTGGCCAGCGCCGAGCAAATTGATTTCGCCAAGAGCCATTTGACGGAGGAAAATCTCGCCGTGTTCAACTCGCTGCCCACGAGCGTCGCCAGACAGTTGGCACTCGACCGCGACCCTCACGGAAACGTGCAGGTGAGCCTCATTGAAACCGAAAAACTGCTCTCGGAGATGGTCGCTCAAAAGCTCGAAAAGATGAAAAAAGAAGGAACCTATCAGGGCAAATTCTCTGCTCAGCACCATTTCTTCGGCTACGAAGGCCGTTGCGCTGCACCGTCGAACTTCGATGCCGACTACTGCTACGCGCTCGGAACCTCTGCCGCTCAACTCATCGCCAACGGCAAGACGGGCTATATGGCCATCGTCAAGAACACGACTGCGCCCACCGACGAGTGGAAGGCAGGCGGTGTGCCCATCACGATGATGATGAATATGGAGCGTCGCCACGGCGAGATGAAGCCCGTGATTCGCAAAGCACTCGTCGAACTCGACGGAAAGCCCTTCAAGACATTTGCCGCACAGCGCGACAAATGGGCGAAGGAAACGTGCTATATCTATCCGGGACCGATTCAGTATTGGGGTCCGTCGTCGGTCTGCGACCGTCCGACCTGCACGCTGGCACTGGAACAGGAATAATAAATGAAGAAAAAACGGAAAAGCCGTCAGAAAAAAAACTCACCGCTCCATCGCTATCCGCGATGGGCGTGGTGGGTTGGAGGCATCGGCATTGCCGCTGTCTATGTCTGGCTGTTCTACACTTTTTTCGTCGGGCCGACGGGATTTCGCTGGCGTGCGCTCTACGGCGACGCCCGCTATCCCGAAGGCTACGAAATCCACGGCATCGACATCTCCCACTATCAGGAGGAAATCGAATGGGACAAGTTGCGCCACGCGATGATTGAGGGCTGTCCGTTGCGGTTCATCATCATCAAATCGACCGAAGGCTCGTCGATTGTTGACGAGCGTTTCGACGAATATTTCTACGAGGCTCGCGAACACGGTTTTATCCGTGGTGCCTACCATTTTTGGAGCAACAAATCGACGCCTCGCGAGCAGGCGAACTACTTTTTGTCGAAAGTAAAACTCGAAAAAGGTGATTTGCCGCCCGTTCTCGACATCGAACTCAAACCGAAAGACCGTTCCGTCGAGGATTTCCAGCGCGATGTGCTCACGTGGCTCCACATCGTAGAAGACCGCTACCACGTGAAACCTATCCTCTACACCTATCACAAATTCAAGGAAGCCTACCTCAGTGCGCCCGTTTTCGACGACTATCCCTACTGGATTGCCCATTACTACGTCGATAAGGTCGAATACAAAGGAAAGTGGAAGTTTTGGCAACACACCGATGTAGGCCGCCTGCCCGGTATCAAGGGATATGTCGATTTCAACATCTACAACGGCTCGTACTACGACTTGAAAAAACTCACCATCGGCAGCGAGGACGATTGACACGATTTTGAAGACGCTGAAGCAAATATTGAAATGGACAATCGGCATCGTCGTGGTCGTGATGCTGCTGATTGGTGCGGCGACGCTGCTGCTGAATACGAATTTTGTGCAACAACGCCTGCTGAAGCGTGCTACGAAAATGCTGACTGACCAAATCGGAACGCGCGTGGCAGTCGACTCAATCAGCGTGAATGTTTTTGGGCCGACGCTCGCACTCCACGGACTGTGCATCGACGACCAACAAGGCCGCGAACTCTTGCGAATGGGGCGGTTGGACGCGAAAATGAGCCTTCGAAACCTGCTGAAAAAGAAATTCATCGTTCATCGCGTCGAAACCGACGGATTGAGGGCAACGATTGTGAAGGCCGACAAGGATTCTACGGCGAATTATCAATTTCTAATCGATGCTTTCCGAAAGGATAAAAAACCGTCGGAAGACAGCCTGACACGTAGGAAAATGACGGTGGATTTGCAGCATTTGTATTTGACAAATTCGACCATCAACTACCAGACCGCAAAATCCGAGAACATCGTTTCCATCGGACTTCTCGATGCGGAGGAAATCGAAAAAGGCTATCATCTCAAAGTCGAAAAACTCAATCTGAAAACTGACAACCACCGACCGCGCAGAAATACGGGAAAACCCCATCACGGTTGGTTCGATGCCGGCCATTTGGATATGACGATGGATTTGCGGGGAACGGTGAATTTCGTTCAAAAAGACAGCATTGAGGCCACGCTTGCCGAAGCCACCATCAAAGACCCGACCGCCGGCTTCGACATCACGGATATGCGCCTCACGCTATCGACCAATCACGAGAACATCTTTTTCAAAAACATCACATTCAAGCAGGGTTCGACCTCGCTCAATGTGGCACGGGCAAAAATGACGATTCCGAGCAAGAAAAACGGTCGGGAATTGGCCTACCAAGCTGACAGCATCAGCGGTCACGTGTTTTTGAAAGACATTGCGAGGCCATTTGCACCCGTGTTGAATAATTTCACCCTGCCGTTGCGGCTGAACACAGAAATGAGCGGTACGGCAGACAACATCGTCTTTCGCGGAGTTCGCGTCAGCACCGACGACAAACTCTTCCACGTCGCTGCCAACGGGCGCATCGACCACCTGCATAACAAAGAATTGTTCATCGTCGGCTTCGATGTCAGTCAAATGCTGGCGAAGCAGGGCATCAAGGAGAAAATCATCCGACAATTTCCCGTTAAACGCCTGATGATGAAACAGTTGCATCGTCTTGGTGACATCCATTACACAGGTCATTTTGAAGTGGTACGGAAACGCGAAAGTTTCCGAGGACGACTCTCGACGAAGGGCGGTCCGATGGATTTCCATTTCATCATCGACGGCAGAAGCGGCAGGCTCAGAGGAAACGTCAATTCGGCGGATTTCCGTCTGGGCGAAGTGATGGATATGGACAAGGTTGGCAACGTGGACTGCAAGGCCGAGTTCAATATCAACATTTCAAAAGCGGAAACGGCCAAAATGCGGCGTGAAAAGGGCGGAAAACTGCCGATCGGCACCGTCACGGCCACCGTTAACGATTGCAGTTATAAGAAAATCCACGTGAAAAATCTCACCGTAAACATCCAGAGCGACGGTGCTGTAGCCACTGGCGACGTTCTCAAACAAAGCAAATTCCTCGACCTATACAGCCAGTTCTCCTTCACCGACACCGACCAAATGCACAAAATCCACATTAAAAATCCCGGCCTCCGATTCCACAAGCGGAAAAAATAATTAAATTAACAACAAAGTTCCTAATGTCATACCAATGCCAATCAATATGATTACAGAACAACCATTTCCACTATTAATACTTGAATCATTAGTGTAAGGATGAATATTATGAGCTTTTGTTACAGAATCGACGAAATCTTTAGCTTCCTTAAGACTACATCCAGAACGTTCTTTGTACCATACTACGGCCTGTATTATTCCTTTTGTCTTTGTCAGTTCGACGATAGTATTCTCATCTTCAGAACCTTCTGATAAATCATTATTATTTATTTTAACAGTTTTCGCTTCGCCAGCCTTAAACCTTTTTCCACATTTTAGACACGTTATCTGTGTTTCATTACTTCCGATTGTACCAGCAAGTAATCCAATTCCACCAGTAACAAGCGCACCAGCGAGAGCTTTTCCACCACTAAACCCTTTGCGTTCTGCATGAATTTCTTGAGAGCCACATTTTGGACAACAAAGATATTCTTCTTTTTTTTGATTCAATGGATTACCACAATGAGGGCAAGACTGCGCTTTGTTACTTACTTTTTCTCCACATTCTGAACAATTTATTAATGCCATAGTTCAATATTTTTATTAATAATTCGCCACAAAAGTAGTATTTTTTTGGGGAAAATACAAATTATAATAGTTCTATTTACATTTTTTTAATTCATAAAAATTTCTAAACCTCAAGCAACACCAATTGTTATCGTTCGTTTCGGTTTGTAGTTTCAAGCCGTATTTTTCGGCTTCGGCGACGAGCAGGGGCGCATCTTCTTGGTAGAAACCGCTGAGCAAAAGCGTTCCCGTCGATGACAAAACATCGGCGAAGTGGGGCAAGTCGGCGAGGAGAATGTTGCGATTGATATTCGCGACAACCACATCGAAAACACCGCTGATGTGACTCAAAACGCGGGAGTCACCGTGCAGCACCTGCAAGTTCCCGACTTCATTCAACTCGGCATTGTGGCGCGTGTTTTCCACGCTCCATTCGTCGATGTCGTAGGCGACAACCTCCGCAGCGCCGAGTTTCGACGCTGCAATGCCGAGAATGCCTGTACCGCAGCCGCAGTCAAGCACGCGCTTGTCCGTCAAATCAAGGTCGAGCAGTTGGGCGACGACGAGTTGCGTGGTTTCGTGGGTGCCGGTGCCGAAAGCCATTTTGGTTTCGATACCGATTCGCAACGGTGCGAAAAACGAAGATAGGGGAGGGGTTTGAAGCCGTCGGGCATCGTAGATGACACAGCGGTCGCCGATGAAAATCGGGTCGAAGCCCTCGCTTTCCCACGTTTCATTCCAGTTTTTCGGTACGATTTCCTCGATTTCGTAATTAATTCCCACGTTGGGAATGACGAAAGCGAACGGCGCAATCACGTCGTTGAGCATCGCCCGATTGAACAATTCCTCTTGCACATAGGCCACGAGCCCGTCTTCAGTGTCTTCAAACGATTCGAAACCAGCCTTGGCAGCGTCGTCGGCCAACAGTTCACGCGCCGTCTGCAACAGTTCGGGCGCACACTCAATTTGAAACTTCACAGCGTAGTATTTCATGATTTTCCCATCATTTTTCGTTAAAATTTTCTGCAAAATTAAAAAAAATAGGGAAAAACCTACCATTGTTTAGGGTTTTTCCGTATTTTTGCATGAAAAATATCGCTAATTTTGCCATGCGAAGAGCCAGAAACGCGTTTTCGGGCTCTCGGCGCAAAGAAGAAATAACTAAAAAAATGGAGTTAAAATGATGAAAAAGAAATTGTTTTTGTTATTCGTCCTCGCTGGAGCGATGCCACTGACGATGATGGCTCAGGACGACGACCTCTACTTCGTTCCTTCGAAGAAGACGGTAGAGACGAAGGGCTCCTCTGTCAAGAATATTGCGGAAGGGCCGACGTACTACGCTGGTTCGCCTCGCGACGTCGATGAATACAACCGTCGTGGGAAGTTCCGCAGCACTTTCCAGAAAATCGGTGTCGATTCGTTGGGCAACGACATCATCGAGTTCCACGTGGGTTCCGACATCTATCCCGACACATCCTATGTCGATACGACTTGGACGGCATCGAAGGCCTACGGCAACGACTACGATGGCGATTTCACCTATAGTCGTCGGATGAGTCGCTGGGACGGCTATTACGGTTGGTACGACCCCGTGTTCTACTGCCATTGGGGTATGTTCCCGATGGGCTACTATTCGTGGTACGACCCATGGTATTACTGGCACTACTACGATTTCGCGTGGTACAGCCCTTGGTATGACCCATGGTACTATGGCTACTACGGCTGGGGCTATCCCTATCGCTGGTATGGTCGCTATGGTTGGGGCTATCCTTACCCCGGTTGGGGTCCAGGCTTCTATCCGAGTTATGCAATTCGCACCTCGCCCGGAACCCACAACCACGGTCGTCCTTCCTACAACTCGCCTCGTGGTTCGTTCACCGGCAATTCCCACAGCTATTCGCAGGGAACGTTCGGCGGTTCGCGCAACACAGGTTATCGCAACCGCAGCACGGCCTCGTCGGGCAACACGCGCCCCGTTCGTCGCTCGGATGGCAGTTACAGCAATTCCAACGGCAATTTCGGTGGCTCGCGCTCGACTTACGAAAGCCATTCGTCGGGAAGTTACAGCGCTCCGAGTCGTTCGAGCAGTACGTCGAGTTTCGGCGGCAGCACCTACGGCGGTTCGCGTAGCGGAGGCGGCGGTGGAGGCTTCTCCGGTGGCGGTTCCTCTGGCGGTGGCGGCAGTCGCAGCGGCGGTGGCGGCGGATTTGGAGGCCGCAGGTAATTGAATTTACAATTTTCGAATGTACCATTTACAATTTATCTAAAATAATACAGCTATGAAGAAAATTTTTGTGATGGCCGCAATGGTGTTCGCAGCAATGCCGATGCTGGCACAAGAAACATACGAAAACGCGAAAATCGTGGCAGAAGACCTCAACGGAACGGCTCGCTACGTGGGTATGGGTGGTGCGATGGAAGCACTCGGAGCCGACATCTCCACCATTTCCTCCAACCCTGCAGGCATCGGTCTGTTCCGCAAATCGACGGCAAACCTTTCGTTCGGACTCGTCACACAGCAAGACGCTGCCGACTTCTCGGAAGGTAGCAAGACGAAGATGAGTTTCGACCAAGCAGGTTTTGTCTATTCGTCGCGCACAGGTCAGAATTCGTATTTGAACTTCGCGTTCAACTACCACAAAAGCCGTAATTTCAACTATATCCTCTCGGCTTCCGACCGTCTGAACAATGCTTCGCAGAACAAACTGACCTATTCGAAGGCGAAAGAAGGTCTGCTTTACGAGGTGAACGGCGACGGCGCGCCCAAATTCGACCGGCCTTACGTGACCTGCAACCAACTCGACGACATCTATTCGCGCAACTTGAACTACGATGTGGAAAAGAATATGTGGTTTCACGACGCTGCAAACGGCTACACGTTCGACCGCGCCCATGAAGGCTACGTCGGTGTGTTCGACCTGAACCTCAGTGGAAACATCAACAACCGCGTGTTCCTCGGTCTGACCGTCGGTCTGCACAGTGTCAACTACAAGCACTACGGCGAATACACCGAGCATCTGCAAGGTCCGAACGGCAACTACATGATGACCGTGGCCGACGAGCGCAAGATTTCGGGTTCGGGTGCCAACATCGCTGCCGGTGTCATCTTCCGACCCATCGAAACATCGCCCTTCCGCGTCGGTCTGTCGGTTTCAACTCCGACCTTCTACGACCTGACCACGAAGAACTACACTCGCGTTTACGATGATAGCGGATTCGGCGTGAACAATGGCGAAAGCTACGACTACAAGCTTTACACGCCGTGGAAATTCGGCTTGAGCCTCGGTCACACCGTCGGAAACAGCCTTGCGCTGGGTGCAAGCTACGAATTTGCCGACTATGCCCACACCGATACGCGCTACATCACGGACAGCTACTACGATTCGTGGTATGGCAACTACTACGACAGCAGCGAGAGCGACCGCGTGATGAACAATCACACGAAGCAGACGCTCAAGGGTGTTTCGACGCTGAAACTCGGTGTGGAATACAAGCCCGACCCCTCGCTCGCCATGCGACTGGGCTACAACTACGTCAGTCCGATGTATAAAGATGGCGGTTTCAAGGACGGAACGCTTGCTTCCGACGGTTCTTACTACAGTTCCGCCACCGACTTCACCAACTGGAAAGCGACAAATCGCATCACTTGCGGTTTAGGCTATGCCACTGGAAATTTCAACATCGACCTGGCTTATCAGTACAACACGACGAAAGGCGAATTCATGCCGTTCATGACTTATGTTGACAAGGATTATGAAGATGAAGACAACGTCTGCGACCCCGTGAACGTGTCGAACAAACGTCACCAGTTGCTTCTCACGGTTGGCTATAAATTTTAATCGATAAAGATGAAGAATATCACAAGACTTTTGATGCTGGCTGTGCTTCTGGGCACTGCCAGCATCGTTGTTGCTCAGAATGCGCCCAAAAGAGAGTTCCGAGGCGCGTGGATTCAGTGTGTGAACGGGCAGTTTCAGGGTTTGGGAATGCATACGATGCAACAGACGTTGCGCCATCAACTCGACGAATTGCAGAAAGACGGCGTGAATGCCATCATTTTTCAGGTTCGAGCCGAGTGCGATGCCCTCTACAAAAGCAATTTGGAGCCGTGGAGCCGCTTTCTGACAGGTGTTCAGGGACAGGCTCCGTCGCCGTATTGGGACCCGTTGGAGTGGATGGTGGCCGAGTGCCACAAGCGCGGAATGGAAATCCACGCGTGGATCAATCCCTATCGTGCCCGCACGAAAACCACGACCTCGCTGGCCTCGAACCACATCGCCGTGCGCCATCCTGAGCGTGTTTTCGCCTACGACGACCTGCTCGTGCTCAATCCTGCGCTGAAAGAAAATCGCGACTACATCTGCGCGGTTTCGCAGGACATCGTGCGCCGCTACGACATCGACGGCTTCCACATCGACGACTATTTCTATCCCTATCCCGCCGCAGGCAAGGCGATTCCCGACGATGCCGAATATGCCCGTTTCAACAACGGAATTCGCGACCGCGGCGACTGGCGACGCTACAACGTGAACCTCTTCATCAAACAACTGAACGAGGCCATCAAAAAGGAAAAACCGTGGGTGAAATTCGGCGTGTCGCCCTTTGGCATCTATCGAAACAAGCGCAACGACCCGAAATTGGGCAGCGAAACGGCTGGACTTCAAAACTACGACGACCTCTATGCCGACGTTTTGCTTTGGGTGAACAATGGTTGGGTTGACTATTGCGTGCCGCAGATTTATTGGGAAATCGGACATAAAACAGCCGATTACAAGACGCTCATCACGTGGTGGAACCGCTATGCGGCCAATCGTCCGCTGTTCATCGGCGAAGACGTTGAGCGCACCGTGAAATATGCCGATCCGCATAATCCGAACAGCCATCAACTGCCTGCGAAGCGCCGTCTGCATCAGCAGATGAAAAACGTGAACGGCACGGTGTTGTGGTATGCGAAGGCAGCGGTGGATAACGTCGGAAACTACGGCCACGCCCTGCGCAACACCTATTGGAAAACGCCTGCGCTGCAACCGCTGATGACCTTCATCGACGGAAAAGCACCGAAAAAGGCGAAAAGCGTGAAGGTCGAGTGGCGCCAGGACGGTCCTGTGCTGACGTGGAAACAGCCGAAAGGCAAGAAATGGGGCGACGTGGTGAATCGCTACGTGGTCTATCGCTTCGAGAAAGGCGAACGCATCGACCTCAACAATTCCTCGAAAATCATCGCCGTGACCTACGACACGAGCCTGAAACTGCCGTATAAAGGCGGTCGAACGCAATATACGTATGTCGTAACTGCGCTCGACCGAATGAGTAATGAGAGCAAGGGCAAGAAGAAGAAAGTCAAGCTATAGCCATCTTCTCGACCCTTCGCTGGTGCCTACCGCCCTCAAATTCCGTGGCGAAAAATTCGTCCATAATTTGACGGGCGGTATTTTCGTCGATAAACCGTCCTGGCATCACGAGCACGTTGGCATCGTTGTGCTGACGAATCAAGTGCGCAATCTCAGGAATCCACGCTAGTCCAGCCCGAATCCCCTGATGCTTGTTGAGCGTCATCGCAATGCCTTCGCCCGAACCGCAGATGGCAATGCCCGGAAACACCTCGCCATCCTCGATTCCGCGTGCCAGTGCGTGGCCGAAATCGGTGTAGTCGCAACTCTCCTCTGAAAAAGTGCCGTAATCTTTGTATTTCAGCCCCTTTTCATCCAGATATTCCTTCACAAATTGCTTTAAGGCAAAGCCAGCGTGGTCGCTGGCGAGGCCAATCATTTTCTTTTCTTCCATGCGATTGTTTTTTAGGTTTCTCATTTGAGAATCTTTTTTACTTGCTCGTAAACATTCTGCGCAGTGTAGCCCAGTTTTTCGTCCAAAACCTTGTAGGGTGCCGAGAAACCGAAACTTTCTAAGCCCCAGATAGCACCGTCGTTGCCGACAAGACCTTCGAGCGTGACGGGAAGTCCTGCGGTCAGACCGAATTTCTTTTTGCCGCAAGGTAACACAGACTGCTGATATTCAACGGGTTGCGAGCGGAAAAGACCTTCCGACGGCACACTCACGAGACGAACCTTGATGCCTTCTTCGCGCAGCAGTTTCGCACCTGCGTCGAGCGTGGAAACTTCCGAGCCAGAGGCCAAAAGAATCACGTCGAAATCGTCGTCAGAGCCAGCCACCACGTAAGCACCCTTTTCAGCCTGTGCGTAGTCGTTGCCTTCGGGCAGCATATCGACATTCTGACGCGAGAAAATCAGTGCGGTCGGCGTCGAGATTTTTTCCATCGCCATCCGCCAGCAGACGGTCGTTTCCTCGACATCGGCAGGGCGCAAAACGAGCATCGAATTCTTTCCGCTGTGGTTTTTCAGTTTTTCCATCAGGCGAATCTGCGCCTCTTGTTCCACAGGCTCGTGCGTCGGGCCATCCTCGCCCACGCGGAAAGCGTCGTGCGTCCAAATGAACTTCACGGGAAGTTCCATCAGCGCAGCCATACGAACCGCAGGTTTCATATAGTCGGAGAACACGAAGAACGTGCCGCAAGCCGCAATGACACCGCCGTGCAATGCCATTCCGATGCAGCAGCAGGCCATCGTTAGTTCGGCGACACCTGCTTGGAAGAAGGCACCGCTGAAATCGCCACGGACAATGTCGTGGGTCTTCTTTAAAAAGCCGTCGGTCTTGTCGGAGTTCGACAGGTCAGCCGAGCCCACAATCATATTGGGAACCTGTTCTGCCAACACGCCCAAAACCGTTGCTGAGGCTGCTCGCGTGGCTGAACCTGCCTTCTGCTCAACTTTCGACCAGTCGATTTTCGGGGCTTTTCCGCTGAACCATTCTTCCAGTTGCTTGGCCTGTTCGGGATGTCCTTTCGCCCATTCTACCTTTTCGGCATAGCGTTCTGCGACGATTTTCTTCAGTTCTTCGCGTCGTTTCGCGTACATTTCCTGCACTTCAGGGAAAATCACAAAGGGATTTTCGGGGTCGGCACCGAGATTTTTCATCGTCTGCACGAAATTGTCGCCACCGAGCGGTGCACCGTGTGTCGCACAGTTACACTCGTAACTGCTGCCATCGGCTTTTCGAGCGCCTTTACCCATCACACAATGGCCGATAATCAGGCTTGGACGCGCTGTTTCCGCCTGCGCCTTCTTGAGTGCTTCGCGGATTTGATTGACATCGTTTCCGTCGATTTCCTGCACGAACCAACCCCACGACTCATATTTCTTCGCCGTGTCCTCGCAGGTCACGACATCCGTGCGTGTCGAGAGTTGAATATCGTTCGCATCGTAGAACATAATCAGGTTGTCGAGTCCCAGATTACCTGCGATTCGACCTGCACCCTGTGAAATTTCCTCTTGAATGCCACCGTCGGAAATATAGGCGTAAATCGTTTGTTTCATCACGTCGCCCAGCCGCGCTTTCAGGAATTTCGCAGCAATCGCCGCACCCACGGCAAACACGTGACCCTGTCCGAGCGGTCCGCTCGTGTTCTCGATGCCACGTTTCACGTCGCGTTCGGGGTGTCCGGGCGTCACCGAACCCCATTGACGCAGGTTTTTCAGGTCGTCAATCGAGTATTTCCCGATGAAACACAGCTGCGAATAGAGCATCGGTGCCATGTGGCCCGGGTCGAGGAAGAACCTGTCGCGCCCTTCCCATTCGGGATTTTCGGGGTCATAGACCAGAAATTCGCTGTAGAGCGTGTTGATGAAATCTGCGCCACCCATTGCACCGCCCGGGTGTCCGCTTTTTGCCTTCTCAACCATTGCCGCAGACAGGATTCGGATGTTGTCTGCCGCACGATTCATTACTTTGTTGTCGTTCATAATTTATTAGGTATTTTAGTTTTGGATTTTTCCTTTGCAAAGGTAGCGTATTTATTTGACATAATTATTATTTTTTAATTTTTTAATTCTAAAATTTTTCAATTCTTTTTTTTTGATGTAATTTTGTGGTCCGAAAAGATGTTTCAAAGATGAAAATCGTTTACGAAGACAACCATATTATTATTGTGTCGAAGCAGAGCGGCGAGATTGTGCAGGGCGATAAGACGGGCGACGTGCCGTTGTCGGAGATGGTGAAGCAGTACGTCAAGGGGAAGTATCGCAAGCCTGGCGCGGTGTTTCTCGGCGTGACGCATCGGCTCGACCGCCCCGTTTTCGGACTGGTCGTTTTTGCGCGCACGTCGAAGGCGTTGGAACGGCTCAATCGGATGTTTGCCAACGGCGAAGTTCACAAGACCTACTGGGCGATTACGCAAAACCGACCTGAAAGGGACGAGGGAACGCTCGAACATTGGCTCACGCGCAACGAAAAACAAAACAAAAGTTACGCCTCCGACCGCGAGAAACCAAACTCGAAACGGGCGATTTTAAAGTATAAAGTAATAGGTGAATCGGAACGATATAATCTTTTGGAAATCAATCTTTTAACAGGTCGCCACCATCAGATTCGTTGTCAGTTGGCAGCCATCGGTTGTTCCATCAAGGGCGACTTGAAATACGGCGCGAAACGCTCGAATCCCGACGGTTCGATTTCGCTGTTGGCACGTCGTGTCGAGTTCATTCACCCGGTGTCGAAAGAACCCATCAGCGTTGAAGCACCCTTGCCCGACGACCCACTTTGGAAGGCTTTTTCACTGTAAACTAATGAATAATTTTGGTAAAAACTTTCACGATTTCGCGAAAAATTAGTAATTTTGCGCCATCAAACGAAACTAAAAACCAAAATCTATGAACATTCACCAGATTAGTGCCGAGCACCTCACCATTGAGCGCATCGGCGAAATCATCAGGGGACACGAGAAACTGGCCCTGAGCGACGACGCACGCCACAGAATCGTGCGCTGCCGTGAGTATCTCGACGAAAAAATTGCGAACCAAACGGAGCCGGTCTATGGCGTGACAACGGGTTTCGGCTCGCTCTGCAAGGTGTCGATCAGCAAGGACGAACTGACGCAACTGCAAGTCAACCTCATCAAAAGTCACGCTTGCGGTGTAGGGGCGAGGGTCGAAAACGACATTGTGCGGATTATGCTGCTGCTGAAAATTCAGTCGCTCAGCTACGGCTATTCGGGCTGCAAACTCGACACCGTGGAGCGCCTCATCGACTTCTTCAACCACGATATTACGCCCATTGTCTATCGCCAGGGTTCGCTCGGTGCTTCGGGCGATTTGGTGCCGCTGGCGCACCTTTGTCTGCCGCTCGTCGGCGAGGGCGAGGTGGAAATCGACGGCGAAGTTGTTTCGGGCGCGAAAATGCTCGAAAAAATGGGTTGGAAACCCATCGAAATGGCCTCAAAAGAGGGTTTGGCACTGCTCAATGGCACACAGAATATGTCGGCTTTCGCCGTGTGGTCGCTGTTGGAGGCACAACGGCTTTCGGAATGGGCCGACGTGATTGCAGCGATGTCGCTCGACGCTTTCGACGGTCGAATCGAGCCGTTCACCCACGCCGTCCACGCCGTGCGACCGCATCTTGGACAAATCGAAACGGCGCGTCGGTTCCGCGAATTACTCGACGGCAGCGAACTCATCCGAGGCCAGAAAGTACACGTGCAAGACCCGTATTCGTTCCGTTGCGTGCCGCAGGTTCACGGCGCGGTGAAGGACACGCTGCGCTATGTGAAATCGGTCATTGACATCGAAATCAACTCGGCGACCGACAATCCGACGGTCTGTCCCGACGAAGACCTCATCATTTCCGCCGGCAATTTCCACGGCGAACCCATCGCGCTGCCCATCGACTTCCTTTCGATTGCGATGAGTGAACTGGCGAACATTTCGGAACGCCGAATCTACCGTTTGGTCAGTGGACTTCGTGGTTTGCCCGACTTCCTCGTGGCCAATCCCGGACTGAACAGTGGCTTTATGATTACGCAATACACGGCTGCGTCGTGCGTGTCGCTCAACAAGAGTCTGGCAATGCCGTCGTCGGTCGATTCGATTCCCTCGTGTCAGGACCAGGAAGACCTCGTTTCGATGGGTGCGAATGCCGCTATCAAGTTGCAGCGCGTGATTCAGAACACCGAGCGCGTGCTGGCCATCGAACTGTTCAATGCGGCGCAAGCACTCGATTTCCGTCTGCCGAAAAAGTCGTCGCCGACGTTGATGGCAGTGCGCGATGCTTTCCGCGAGCGTGTTCCGTTCATTTCCGACGATGTCGTGATGTATCCGCTCATCGAGAATGCAATTCAGTTCTTGAGAGAGCGTGAAGTGTGAAGTGTGGAGTGTGAAGTGATATTTAATTTGATAAAAAATGCTGATTAAAAATATCGGGAAACTCGTCGGTGTGCGCGACGATGAAAAATTGTTTTTGGCAGGTCAGGAAATGGCCGAGTTGCAAACGATTGACAACGCTTGGATGCTCGTCGATGACGGACGAATCGAGGCGTTTGGAAAAATGGATTCGATGCCTTCGATAGAAGGTGAAGTGGTCGATGCCGAGGGTGGATACGTGTTTCCGTCGTTCTGCGACAGCCACACGCACATTGTCTATGCAGGCAGTCGCGAGGGCGAGTTTGTCGATAAGATTCGCGGCTTGAGTTACGCCGAAATTGCGCGTCGGGGCGGTGGAATCCTTAATTCTGCCGACCGACTGCACGAACTTTCCGAAGACGAACTCTACGAACAAGCGATGCGGCGCGTCCGCGAAATCGTCAGAAAAGGCACAGGAGCCGTCGAAATCAAGAGCGGCTACGGCCTCAACACCGCCGACGAACTGAAAATGCTGCGCGTTATTCGGCGCATCAAGCAAACGGCACCGCTGAAGGTCGTGGCGACATTTCTTGGGGCGCATGCCGTCGGTCGCGAATATGCCGGACGGCAGGGAGAATACGTCGATTTGATAGTCAATGAGATGCTGCCCGAAGTCGCTCGCGAGGGCTTGGCCAATTTCGTCGATGTGTTTTGCGACGAAGGCTTTTTCACGCCCGAAGAAACCGACCGAATCCTGAAAACAGGCTTGAAATACGGCCTTCGCGGAAAAATCCACGGTCAGGAACTCGCCGATTCGGGTGGAGTAGAAGTGGCGGTCAAAAACGGTGCGCTCAGCGTCGATCACCTCGAGAGTATGACCGACCGCGACATTGACATTTTCAGTTCACAATCGGCAATGCCCTCGATGACGATTCCCACGGCCCTTCCCGGCACGTCGTTCTTCTTGAATATGCCGTTTGCACCCGGCCGTAAAATCATCGAGGCTGGTCTGCCGTTGGCCGTTGCGTCCGACTACAACCCGGGTTCCACACCGTCGGGCGATATGAAATTTGTCGTGTCGCTCGCATGTATCAAGATGAGACTGTTGCCTGCCGAGGCCATCAATGCGGCGACGGTGAACAGTGCGGCGGCGATGGGTTTGAGCGGCGAATATGGCAGTATCCGACGCGGAAATGTTGCCAATTTCTTTATCACTGAACCGCTCTCGTCGGTCGATTTCCTTCCCTACGCCTACACGACACCCGTGATTCGCAGGGTTTTCCTTCGGGGCAAAGAACAATCATTTAATCAATAAAGGGAATAGGTAAAATCATTAGTTACGGCAACTTCCCAACAATTTTAACGATTTTCCGCTGCGAAAGTTCCGCAGGATTCGACCCCGCTTCGCCTTCTGGCACAGCGATTCCGTTGCGTTCGTAGAGTTCCAGCCAATGGCTTGGAATTTGGCCGGTGGAGTCGCGGAAAGTCATCGGAACAGACTTGAAAATCGGTTGTCCGCGACCATCGACAAAAGACAACAAAACGAGTTCCGAACAATAAATCGCGTCGTTGTCGGGCAGGTAGAGCCAGTCGTAGTTCCGTCCGAGGTAAAGTCGCGCATTTTCAAGGCTTTTCTCTCGGTCGGCACGGCGCACACGAGCCACGAGATAATGCCCTTTTTGAGCCCGAAGCGAGTCGAGTGGGGTGGTGACAACGCCCTTTCCGACGGCCTCGATGACGCTGTCGCGCGAAACGACAATCGCCACGTGGTCGATCATCGCAGGCGTGACGGCGGTGATGGCATTTTCGACTTCCGACACGTGGAAAAGCAGGTCGGCAGGCCGAAGCGTCGACCGACAGCCCACGAGCGCAAAAAGGCCGCTCAGAAGCAGTGTTCGAAGGGTTTTGTTGTTCATCGATTGCAAAGTTACGATAAATTTCCAAGAAAAAATCAAAAAAACGCCGATAATATTTGCGATTTCGTCAAATTCTGACTACATTTGCAATTCGGAAATCAAAACTTTTGAATCAAATGAAAACAATCAGTACAACGGCGGCTCCGGCTGCCATCGGACCCTACAGCCAGGCTGTGGAGGCCAACGGTTTTGTGTTTGCAAGTGGTCAGTTGCCCATCGACCCCTCGACGGGGCAGTTTCCCGAGGGCGGTGTGAAGGAACAGACGCGCCAGTCGCTCTTGAATGCTCAGGCGATTCTTCGCGAGGCAGGTTTGGAACTGAAAAACGTGGTGAAAACGACCGTTTTTCTGGCTTCGATGGACGATTTCACAGCGATGAACGAAGTTTATTCGAGTTTCTTTAGCGAACCGTTCCCTGCTCGTTCGGCAGTCGCCGTGAAAACGCTGCCGAAGGGTGCTTTGGTGGAAATTGAATGTATCGCCGCAAGATGATGAAGAAGATTCTGCTGATAGTTGATGCGCAATACGACTTCATCAACGGTTCGCTGCCCGTCGGCGGTGCCGAGGAGCGTATGAACGCGCTGGCCGAGTTCGTCCGCCAACACGACGGCGACTACGACCTGAAAATCTCCACCGCCGACTGGCATCCGCGCTCGCATTGTTCGTTTGCGGAAAATGGCGGCACGTGGCCCGTCCACTGCGTCCAATTCACCCACGGCGCGAGTATTTTCCAACCCCTTTTCGACGCGTTGTATGCCACGAAGGGCGACGTGCTCATTCTGACGAAAGGCACGCTGACCGACCGCGAGGAATACTCGATTATGGGCAACGACAAGAGCCGAAAGGTGCTGCAACGACTGTTCAAGAAGAAGGGCGTCGAGCAAATCGACGTGTGCGGCATTGCGGGCGACATCTGCGTGCGCCAGACGCTCATCGACTGCTTCGACGAGTTCGGTCGCGAGAAGTTTCGCGTGCTCACCGACTTCTGCCCGTCGCTCGACGGCGGTAAGGCTCTGACGGAGCTTTTACAATAAATCGGCGCATTTCGCGTTATCATAGGTGATGAAATACCGAAAACTCATATTCACCGCCCTTGCCGCGTTGCTCTTGCTGGCAGCCTGCAGCGACGACGACAGTTTCACGACATCGACCTCGCGCCTGCTGACGTTCTCAACTGACACGGTGCGCCTCGACACGGTGTTCAGCAATGTGCCTTCGCCGCGTCGCGATATGTGGGTCTATAACCGTTCGGGCGAGGGTATCCGCTGCACGAACATTCGCTTGGAACGCGGTAATCAGTCGGGTTTTCGCGTGAATGTCGATGGCACTTACCTCGGTGCGTCGAGCGGCTACCAAACCAACCAAGTCGAGTTGCGCGACAAGGATAGCCTGCGCGTGTTTGTCGAGGTTACAACGCCCTATAACCACGCCGGAAAGCCGAATCTCGTCGATGACAACCTGATTTTCACGCTTGAAAGCGGTGTTGTCCAAAAAGTCAATCTGAACGTCTATTCGTGGGATGCGCAACTGCTTCGCGATGTCAAAATCAGTCGCGACTCGGTGCTGTCGTCGGGTGCCACACCTATTATTATATATGGAGGCATCACCGTCGATGAAGGTGCCACGCTGACGATTGCCGCCGGCACGACGCTCTATTTCCACGCCGACGCGGGCATCGACGTCTTTGGGCGACTGAACATCCTCGGAAATGCCGATGAAAACGTGGTTTTGCGTGGCGACCGCATCGACCGAATGTTCGACTATCTGCCTTACGACGGTGTGAGTGGACAGTGGCGAGGTATCCGTTTCTATGAATCATCCTACGACAATTGGCTGCAATTCGCCGATATTCACAGCACTTTCGACGGTATCGTGGCCGATTCGTCCGACGTGTCGCGCCTGAAACTGACGCTTCACAGTTCCACGATTCACAACTGCCAGGGCTACGGTCTGCGTTCGGTGAACAGCCGTATTCACCTCATCAATAGCCAGATTACGAACACGCTGCGCGACTGCCTCTGTGTCGATGGTGGTTGGGCGGAGGTGAACGCTTGCACGTTGGCGCAGTTCTATCCCTTCGATGCCCTTCGCGGTGTGGCGTTGCGCTTCCTTTCCACGAACTTCGATTTACAGAAATTTTTCTGCGAAAATTCCCTTGTGACAGGCTATTCCGAGGTGGAAATGATGGGTGAACAAGGTCGCGATGAGGCGGTTTTCAACTACGCTTTCTCGCATTGTATCATCCGCGACACGACCAACATCAACTACGTCGATACGGTGAATATTTTCAAAAAAGTCGTCTTTGAAAACGATGAAGACACGTCGGCGATTTACGGCAGGAAGCACTTCGCGAATATCGACACGAAAAACCTGCGCTATGACTTCCGTCTCGACAGCCTCAGCACCGCCATCGGCAAGGCCGATCCCGCGACTTCGCCCGAAAACGACCGACAAGGTCGTCGGCGCGATGAAAAGCCCGACATCGGAGCGTTTGAGTTTTTTGGCTCGAAGAACGAGTAACGATGGACGAGTAACGAGGAAGGAGGAAGGAGTAACGATTGACGAGTAACGAGGAAGGAGTAAGGAGTAATGAGTAATGAGTAATGAGTAATGAGTAATGAGTAATCATAATTCTTAATTCTAAATTTTTAATTCTTAATTGAAAAACAGAATGGAAAATATCAAGATTGAAATCAATATGCAGTTCTGCCAGATGGAAGAACTGTCGGCGGAAGACCAGGAACTCGTCAAGTCAGCCATCGGTGCGACGGCCAATTCCTACGCCCGCTACAGCAATTTCAACGTCGGTGCAGCAGTGCGCCTCGACGACGGCACGGTTTTCATCGGTGCCAATCAGGAGAACGCCGCTTTCCCGTCGGGACTGTGTGCCGAGCGAGCCGCCATCTTCGCCGCCCAGTCGCATCGCCCCGACCAGCACATCACCACGCTCGCCATCGCCGCCCGCAACCCCAATGGACTGATGAAAGACCCCATTTCGCCCTGCGGAGGCTGTCGGCAGGTCGTCCTCGAAATCGAAGACCGCTACCAGCAGCCCGTGCGCATCCTGCTCTATGGCACCCGTGGCACCCTCTGCATCAGCAGCATCAGAGACCTTATGCCGCTGTCATTCGTCCACGAAAATATGCATTAATGCAAAATTTTTGGAAAAAAAATACTAAAAAATTTGGTGCATACAAAAAAAAGCCGTACCTTTGCACACGCATTTGAGAAACAATGCTCTGGTTAATTCAGAACCAACCGGTAAACGGGCGTGTGAACGAAGTTCAACTCGTGAAAGGAAGTTTGGGTGAGTGGCTGAAACCAGCAGTTTGCTAAACTGCCGTGCGGGTTACCGTACCGGGGGTTCGAATCCCCCAGCTTCCGCAGCCCTGCGGTGAGAAAAGCAGTTCCGGGTGCAAGTCTTTGAAATGGTCGGTTCATCTAACGGTTAGGATACAAGATTCTCAATCTTGGCATAAGGGTTCGATTCCCTTACCGACTACGAAGTAAAAATGGAGGAGGTGGTGATGAACCACCTCGTTTTGTTATATGGAATTGTATCACTTTTAAATCAGACTACGATTTATGAAAGGAAGAGAAGACCAGAAGGAAAACGACCTCTTTTTCGTGTGCAGCCTTATCGATTACATAAGCAGAAAGACGAAAAACTATCGCAGTACGGTTGTCAATGCTTTAGGGAAGGCGGAAATACAACATATCTACGATTATGCCGACGTGTATCATTGTGAAAACATCGACAAAGTGTCAGACGAGCTGATCGAGAAATACCACATTGAAAACGGATATTTCGACAACATGGCTACGGCTCGCTATTCCGTACCGTCGCATTGGGACATTGGCAAGGTATATCAACGGCTGATTCTCGATGTGGCTCATGCGACTGACAGCGATGTTGTCAGCACGTTGATAGTCGTTTATAATTCTTGGATAACCCGAAAAATCGATGACTATAATTCGTCAATGTATTACGAGAGTCCAAGCTATCTGTACGAATCCTACAAGGCTGGAACCGTGCTTGCCTAATCGCTGATAATCAAGAAATGATAAACGATTTATTTAGTGTCACTGAATAAAAATATCCAAATTTGTTTAGTCATACTAAATATTTTTTTCTCGTTTTTTTTGGTGGTTTGAAAATTATTTGTATCTTTGCAGCGTGGGAGTTAACCACTGAAACCAGCCCGCGAAGTTGGAGATCTACTGGCCGAGTTTTCTCGGCCTTTTATGTTTGTATAGCATCCCATCAATAATGAAGTGAACTTCATCTTTCGTATAATTGGGGTCTGACATAATTTTACCCTTCCAGTGCATCATATCCGCGAATGTCATAATACAGTGATCATCCGTTATGCAAGCAATAGCTCCTTGGCGGGAAGCTTGTATAGCATTTCTTACAATATTTTCTTTCATGAATGGGGACTTTATATCAACAAACTGGTCTATAACCTTTAAGTCTATGCCTCGCGTGTCTTTTCCTGTGGTGGCTTCGTCGCGAGGTGTTTCGAGTCAGACACAGCATAGTTTGATTTATAGGAAATCGAACGGAGAAGAGCCTCCGCCGCCGATGGGCGCGGAGGAGCAGAAGAAAAGGTTTGCGGAACTGGTGAAAAGTGTCAGTCAAGAGGACCGGGAGTAGAAGATGGTGACGGTCCAGCTTTCCAGAGAGATAGAATTATAGAAACCACAAAATATATCAATCCTACAGCGAAAACAACCATAGACCATTCATCTTTGCCACAACTGTACAGCACGGAGGCGAGAATAAATCCTAAAATTAAAATCAAAACTGCCATCTTATTAGTTCTTAATGATTTACGCTACAAAGATATGAATATTTTTCCAAATATCCAAGAAAAAAACAAAAAACTGGCCAGTGAAGTAAAATGAAACACGTGGCAAAAAACTAAGAATCACCAGACTCTTGGTCTCTCTTACGGATTTCCCTCGCAACATAGAGGACATCTGCGATTGCCCAAGTAAGGAAAAAGGCAAAGGAAACAAGTGTAAATATGATAAGCATAACTTTCATGCCACAAAGATACGAAAAACTTTTGAATTCAACAATTTTTTTTCTCGTTTTTTTTGGTGGTTTCAAATTATTGTTGTATCTTTGCAGTCAGAAATAGCGTTAGATGACCGCCCCAGATTGCAGTTCTGGCCAGCCGTATTTCTTTCGCTATTTTCTTTTTATATGTTTTAAGATGTTTGAAGAATCGGATATGCTATGAAGAATGAATATATTCCCCAGAGTCAAATTCCCAGACAATGATATAAGCATCTATATCTTTTAAAGTCGTTTTGAACAGATGGGACTGTTCCAGGCCTATCCTCTCCTTATGTTTGTCCGCTGGCTCGGTTTCAAAACGGCTTACATCTTTGAGGCTATCTCCACGTTGCGCATTTGCTGCTCCAAAATTTAGTTTTACTGAATTTTGTCGCGACTCAGCAAAGAAAAAGAAATTTTCTCTGCATTTGCTGCTCCAAAATTTGGTGGATTCAGTAGAAGGTGGTATATTTGCAAAGTAAAACTAAAAACAAGGAGGAACCATGATGTACGACGAATTTGGGAACGGGAAAACCGCGAATATGAAAGACTCATGGCATTGGAAGAGGCTGAGGAGGCAAGACTTGATACTTATTCCCACAACATCGGAAGCAGGGACTATACCCCCAAACAGAGCCTCGCCAGCCGTTTGCTGACGGGTGCTGCCATTTATCATTTCCTTAAAAAATTGTTTTGATTATAATTGATAGGTGTGGATGCTGGTGGCTTGTGCCGACGGTAGATAGTTGATGCCCCACCAACACATTTGGAGCAACGCGAAGCAGACGAGCAGCAGGCAGAGCGCGAGTCGCGGACGATGCGATGGCAGGCGGCGATAGTGGATGAAAATGAGGTAGGAAAACCACGTGATGGCTGCCCACGTTTCTTTCGGGTCCCACGACCAGTAGTGTCCCCACGCCTCTTTCGCCCAGAGTGCTCCGAAGAGCATTCCGACGGTCATGAAGGCAAGGCCGAACGACACGAGGCGGTCGATGGTGGCGAGCGATGCCGGTGTTTTTCTGAAGAGTTGCCAGAGTGCCATCAGTGTGGCGAGTCCGAGCGCGGTGTAGGCGAACATATAAACCACGACGTGGGGTGCGAACCACGGACTTTGCAGGGCTGGAACGAGCGTTTCCGACTGCATGGAACTTTTGAAAAGGACGATGACGACGAAAACGAGAGCCAAAATCGACAAAATGGGTAGAAAACGCTTGATTTTCGAGGGCGAATGTCGCCTGACAGCCGACAGAAACAGCAGAAAAGCACCGCCGAGCATCAGGTAGATGCCCGTATAGACGAGGGGCAGCCACGGGTCGCGGACGAGTTCCAGAATCGACATTCGACTTTTCGCGCCCATGCGTGTGTCGTAGCTGTTCTGATAGATTTTCCAACCGTTCACACTGACGGGTTTGTTCACTTCGACCGTCGCCCCCCATTCCTCGTTTTTCTTCGTCAGAATCAGAATTTCCGAGGCAAAACGCTTCGGCGCACCGCCGTCGTAGGTTTCCATGACGAATCGTTTGAGTTGAATCGTCATCGGCATTTGGCGAACGAAGCCGTCGCGTGTGAGTGCCGTCGATTCCCGTTGTCCCAGACTTAAAATCATCTTCACTCGTTCCATGTCGGCATGGCCGAGCGTGGCGGTGGTGATGGCGATGAAAAGGCCGAGGTGGAATAGAAGAGAAAAGTGAGAAGTGGATGAAAAATTCGTTGCCGCAGCCTTGATTTGGCGGAGAATCGTTAATCCTAAGATGAGGGCGATATAGACATAGATGAGTACGAAAGGCCAGAACGACAGCATGTTGTGTAGCCATGAACCATCGGCTGACTGGTGCGTCAAACCCATCACGACGGTCAGGGCGACGGCATAGGCGAGTGCTGGAATGGCGGCGTGATGGCTGCCGATGAAGCCAAAAAACGGCACCCGACGGCGCAAGCGGAACATGGCGGCGATGGTGGCAAGGAAAACCGCGAACACCACGCCATTCGCAGGACACGCAAAACGGCTCCACGCCACTGGTCCGATGCTCCATTCCAGTGCCAAACCCACGAAAATGAGGCTGGCACCGATGAGAAATCCTTTTGCAAATCCGTCTTTCATGAGGAATCGAAATGATGAATTGGAGGGCAAAGGTACAAAAAAAAGTGGAAAAGTTTGCATTCTGCTCACTTATTCAATAAATTTCTCTCGCTCGACAAAATAATCTTTTTATTTTGTCATCACTTACTCGATATTTTCGTAACTTTGACTTCGTCGAAGTTACTTTCGTTCGAGAATGGAAAAGAAAAACGAGTTTTCTTTTTGCATTCTCCTCACTTATTCGTAACTTTGCAAACCGAAACTAATAACCTAAACAAAAAATAAAAAAGTATGCAGAAAAAACTGATTGAGTGCGTGCCCAATTTCAGCGAGGGTCGCAACATGGGAATCATCAAAGAGATTACCAACGAAATTGAGAGTGTGAAGGGTGTGAAACTGCTCGACGTGGACCCGGGAGATGCGACGAACCGCACGGTGGTGACGTTCGTGGGTGAGCCGGAGGCGGTGCTCGAAGCGGCGTTTCTCGGCGTGAAGAAGGCAGGGCAACTCATCGATATGCGGCAGCACCACGGCGCACATCCGCGAATGGGTGCGACCGACGTTTGTCCGCTGATTCCCGTCAGTGGCATCACGCTCGAAGAATGTGCCGAACTGGCGCGGAAACTGGCTGAGCGCATCGCGAACGAGGCGAAAATTCCGTGCTATTGCTACGAGGCGGCGGCGTTCAAGCCCGAAAGACAGAATCTGGCGGTTTGCCGTGCCGGAGAATACGAGGCACTGCCCGAAAAGATGTCGAATCCCGAGAAGGCACCCGATTTCGGGGCTCGTCCGTATGACGAGGGCGTGGCTCGCACAGGCTGTACGGCCGTGGGTGCTCGCGACTTCCTCATCGCTGTGAACTATAATTTGAATACGACTTCCACGCGCCGCGCCAACGCGATTGCCTTCGACGTGCGCGAAAAAGGTCGTCCGAAGCGTGAGGGTGGTTCGCCCGTCGGAAAACCGATGAAAGACGAGAACGGCGAGACGATTATGATTCCCGGAACGCTGAAGGCGACGAAGGCCATCGGCTGGTTTATCGATGAATACGGCGTTGCCCAGGTGTCGATGAACATTACGAACATCAACGTGACACCGCTGCACGTGGCATTCGACGAGGTTTGCCGCTGTGCGCAGAATCGCGGTATCCGCGTCACGGGAACCGAAATCGTGGGTCTGATGCCGAAGCGCACGCTCATCGATGCCGGAAAATACTTCCTCGAAAAGCAGAATCGCTCGACGGGAATCCCCGAAAACGACATTATCAACATCGCCGTGAAGTCGATGGGACTGGACGACCTCAAGCCATTTAATCCGCGTGAGAAAGTCATCGAATACTTGCTCGAAGATGCCAATAATACGACGAAAAAACTGGTGGATTTGACCGTGAAAGGCTTTGCCGAGGAGACTTCTCGCGAGAGTCCTGCGCCCGGCGGCGGCACGATTTCGGCCTATATGGGTGCGCTCGGCGCGGCGTTGGGCACGATGGTGGCGAACCTTTCGAGCCACAAAGCAGGCTGGGATGCGCGTTGGAACGAGTTCAGTCAGTGGGCCGACAAGGGTCAGGTGCTGATGACGGAACTTCTGCACTTGGTCGATGAGGACACCGAGGCGTTCAACCGCATTATGGAAGCCTTCGGAATGCCCAAGAAAACCGACGAGGAAAAGGCGGCTCGCTCGGCTGCAATTCAAGCCGCAACGCTTTATGCTACGCAGGTTCCGCTGCAAACGATGAAGGCATCGTTCAAGGCGTTTGACATTTGCCGTGCGATGGCGGAAGAGGGCAATCCGAACAGCGTTTCCGACGCTGGCGTGGGTGCTTTGGCGGCTCGTGCAGCAGTTCTCGGTGCAGGTTTGAATGTGAAAATCAATGCTGGAAGCCTCGCCGACAAAGCAATGGCTGAGAAATTGGTGGGTGAAGCAAATGAACTCATCGCTAAGGCTAATGTCGAAGAGGCTGAAATCATCAAAATCGTGGAATCGAAATTATAAATAATGTAGGAGTTATTGGTAGTTATCAGGAGTTACAGGGAGTTATTGGACATTAGTATAGTTTATTGAAGAAATTCATAATCGTCTATCGTCTATTAACTCCAGAGGTCGCAGACCTCTTAACTCCTTCTAACTCCTCTTAACTCCAAAAATGAAAAAATATGACCAACGAAGATTTTAGAAGAGAAATACAACTCGGGATTCCCAACGAATTGCCTGAGCCCAAACCATACGACACGGAAATCAACCACGCACCGAAGCGCAAGGAAATTCTCAGTGAAGAAGAGAAAAAACTCGCGTTGCGCAATGCGTTGCGCTACTTCCCGAAGTCGCTTCACCCACAACTTGCGCCCGAATTTGCCGAGGAATTGAAGGCCTACGGCAGAATCTATATGTATCGCTATCGTCCGAGTTACGAGATGTATGCCCGTCCCATCGACGAATATCCGGCGAAATGTCGGCAGGCAGCAGCCATTATGATGATGATTCAAAACAACTTGGACAAGGCTGTGGCGCAGCATCCGCACGAACTCATCACCTACGGCGGCAACGGCGCGGTGTTCCAAAACTGGGCGCAATATCGCCTGACGATGAAATACCTCTCGGAAATGACCGACGAGCAGACGCTTGTGATGTATTCGGGCCATCCGCTCGGACTGTTTCCGTCGCAGAAGAATGCGCCGCGTGTTGTCGTGACCAACGGAATGGTGATTCCCAACTATTCCAAGCCCGACGATTGGGAACGCTTCAACGCGCTCGGCGTGAGCCAATACGGTCAGATGACGGCAGGGTCGTATATGTACATCGGTCCGCAGGGCATTGTCCACGGCACGACGATAACCGTTTTGAATGCGGCGAGGAAATTGAAACCCACCCCTAACCCCTCCCGACGGGAGGGGAACTTGGACAAGGTTAGTGATAGTAATATGGCACCCCTCCCGTCGGGAGGGGACGGGGGTGGGTTGTTGTTTGTCACCGCAGGTCTCGGCGGAATGTCGGGCGCACAGCCGAAGGCAGGAAACATCGCAGGCGTGGTGAGCATCACGGCGGAAATCAATCCGTTGGCAGCCCGCAAACGTTACGAGCAAGGCTGGGTTGATGAACTTCACGAAAACCTCGACGAACTCATCGAAGCCACGAAGAAGGCCGTAGCCGAAAAGCGCGTCGTTTCGATGGCGTATGTCGGCAATGTGGTCGATTTGTGGGAACGGTTGGCCGAAGAAAATATCAAAGTCGATTTGGGCAGCGACCAGACCTCGCTTCACAACCCGTGGGCAGGCGGTTACTATCCCGTTGGCTATTCGCTCGAAGAGTCGAAGCGGATGATGGCCGAAGAGCCTGAACGTTTCAAAGCGGCTGTGCAGGAATCGCTGCGCCGACAGGTGGCTGCCATCAACAAACTGACTGCCAACGGAATGTATTTCTTCGACTATGGAAACGCTTTCCTGCTCGAATCGAGTAGGGCAGGCGCCGACATTATGAAAGACGGAAAATTCCGCTATCCCTCATACGTTCAGGACATTATGGGCCCGATGTTCTTCGACTACGGCTTCGGTCCGTTCCGTTGGGTTTGCGCTTCGGGCGACCCGAAAGACCTCGAAACCACCGACCGACTCGCTGCCGAAGTGCTCGAAGAAATGATGAAAACATCGCCTGCTGACATTCAAGGGCAAATGGCCGACAACATCCATTGGATTAAGGAAGCAGGCAAGAACAAACTCGTGGTCGGTTCGCAGGCGCGCATCCTCTACGCCGATTCCGAGGGACGCACGAAGATTGCCTTGGCGTTCAACGATGCCATCCGTCGCGGTGAACTTTCTGGCCCTGTCGTGCTCGGTCGCGACCACCACGACGTCAGCGGCACCGACTCGCCCTTCCGCGAGACCTCGAACATCTACGACGGTTCGCAGTTCTGCGCCGATATGGCCGTGCACAACGTCATCGGCGACTCGTTCCGCGGTGCCACGTGGGTCAGCATCCACAACGGCGGCGGCGTGGGCTGGGGCGAAGTCATCAACGGCGGTTTCGGAATGGTTATTGATGGCAGCGAACAGGCCGACAAAAACATCCGCCTGATGTTGCTCTGGGATGTGAACAACGGCATTGCACGCCGCTCGTGGGCTCGCAACAGCGGTTCCATCGACGCCATCAAGCGCGAAATGGAGCGCACGCCCGACTTGCAGGTGACGCTGCCGAATCTGGTAGATGACGACATCATCAACCAAGCATTCTAAGGAATCTGTTTCCCATCAAAAAAAGGTAAAAAAGCATCGGCTTTTTTACCTTTTTTCATTTGTCAACTGTCAACTATTAACTATTAACTATTAACTATCAACTATCAACTGCTTACGCGATTCCTTTTCCGTGACAATTCTTGAATTTCTTGCCTGAGCCGCAGGGACATGGGTCGTTGCGACCGGGCATCTTGTCCTTGACAATGGGCGTGCGATTGACCTGCTGTGCCTGACCGCGTGTGTCGGTGTGGGCGGCGGCCTCCTGATTCGGATCGACGAGTTCGTTGCCGCGCTGCTCGTTGTAGCGTTGCGAACGCTGTTCGGGAGCCGCCTCGCGCACCTGCTGCTGTTCCATTTCTGGAATCTGGCCGCGTGTCAGAATCGAGGCGATGCGGTTGTTCATATCGTTCACCATATCGTCGAACAACTTGGCACTTTCAAGTTTGAAAATCAACAGCGGGTCTTTCTGCTCGTAGGAGGCGTTCTGCACCGAGTGGCGCAGTTCGTCGAGTTGGCGCAGGTTTTCCTTCCAGCAGTCGTCAATGATGTGAAGCATAATCGTCTTCTCGAACTGTTTCACGACCGATTTTGCCTCACTGTCGTAAGCCTCTTTCAAGTCGCAGGGAATGTTATAGACGCGCTTTCCGTCGGTGATAGGCACGAGGATTCGCTCGTACATCTGTCCCTGGTTCTCATAGACGTTCTTGATGACCGGCCACGCGACGTTTTGCAGGCGTTCGGTCTTGCGCGTGAACTCGTGCATTGCGGTTTGGAAGGCCTGTTCGTAGAGTTTGTCGTGCGGTGTGTTGATCATATCCTCTCTCGTGAACGGACATTCCATCGAGAGAATCTTGAGGAACTGCTCGCGACAGCCCGCGTAGTCGTTGTTGTCGATGATGTTGATGGTGCGGTCCCAGATGATGTTGGCGATGTCCATTCCGATTCGCTCGCCCATCAGTGCGTGGCGACGCTTCTCATAGACGACCGTGCGCTGTTTATTCATCACGTCGTCGTATTCGAGCAGGTGTTTACGCGTGCCAAAATGGTTTTCCTCGACTTTCTTCTGGGCGCGTTCGATGTTTTTCGTAATCATCGAACTTTCGATTCGCTCGCCTTCCTTGAAACCGAGGCGGTCCATCACGGAAGCGATTCGCTCGGAACCGAACAGACGCATCAGCTTGTCTTCCAACGAAACATAGAAAACCGAACTACCCGGGTCGCCCTGACGACCGGCACGACCGCGCAACTGACGATCGACGCGGCGACTTTCGTGTCGCTCGGTGCCGATAATGGCGAGTCCACCGGCCTGTTTCACTTCGTCGGTCAGTTTGATGTCGGTACCACGACCAGCCATATTCGTTGCGATGGTCACTGCACCGAGCATCCGCTCTTCCTCGTGGCCGTCGATGACGACTGTGCCCTTGGTCGATTGACCGGCGAGAGCCACGATGTCGGCCTCTTTCTGGTGCAACTTCGCGTTGAGCACTTGGTGGGGAATCTTCCGCATCGACAGCATTTTCGACAGCATTTCCGAAATTTCGACCGAGGTTGTACCGACCAGACACGGTCTTCCGGCATTGCGCATCTCTTCGATTTCGTCGATGACGGCACGATATTTTTCGCGATTGGTCTTATAGACGCGGTCTTCTTGGTCGTTGCGGACGACAGGCTTGTTCGTCGGAATCTCGACAACATCGAGTTTGTAAATATCCCAGAATTCGCCAGCCTCGGTGATAGCCGTACCCGTCATACCAGCCAGTTTGTGGTACATACGGAAGTAGTTTTGCAGCGTAATCGTGGCGAATGTCTGCGTGGCGGCCTCGACCTTCACGTGTTCCTTCGCCTCGACAGCCTGATGCAGACCGTCGCTCCAACGGCGACCCTCCATAATACGGCCTGTCTGCTCATCGACAATTTTCACTTCGCCGTTGATGACGACATATTCGTCGTCCTTGTTGAACATACAATAAGCCTTGAGCAGTTGGCGAATCGTGTGGACGCGCTCCGACTGCACGGCATAGTGGTTCAGCAAATCGTCTTTCTTATCGACGCGCTGTTCCTCGGTGAGCGAGGTGTCGGCTTCGAGTGCGGAAAGTTGCGAGGTGATGTCGGGCAACACGAAGAGATCGCGGTCGTTCACCTGCTTGGCGAGCCATTCGGTACCCTTGTCGGTCAGTTCGCAGGAATTGAGTTTTTCCTCGACCACGAAATAAAGCGGTTCGATGGCCTCGGGCATCCGTCGGTTGTTGTTTTCCATATAGATTTCCTCGGTTTTCAACATACCGGACTTGATGCCTTCCTCGGAAAGATATTTGATGAGCGGCTTGTTCTTCGGCAAGCACTTGTAAGAGCGGTAGAGCGAGAGGAAACCAGCGTCGAGCGCCTCCTGACCTTCCTTTTTCTGACCTTGCTCCATCAGCGTCTGGCCCTTGCCGATGAGCGACTTGGCCTCGGCGAGATACTGAGTCGCCAACTGGCGCTGCACACCCACGAGCTTTTCGACGAGCGGCTGATATTCCTCGAACATCTGGTCGTCGCCCTTCGGCACGGGACCGCTGATGATCAACGGCGTGCGGGCATCATCGACCAACACCGAGTCCACCTCATCGACGATGGCGTAGTTGTGGGCGCGTTGCACGAGGTCGTGGGGCGACGAAGCCATATTGTCGCGCAGATAGTCGAAACCGAACTCGTTGTTCGTTCCGAAGGTGATGTCGGCATTGTAGGCACGGCGACGCGCATCGGAATTGGGCTGATGCTTGTCGATGCAATCGACACTGAGGCCGTGGAACTCGTAGAGCGGTCCCATCCATTCCGAGTCACGCTTGGCCAGATAGTCGTTCACCGTGACGACGTGAACGCCGTTGCCCGTCAGTGCGTTGAGGAATACGGGCAGCGTCGCCACCAGCGTTTTACCCTCACCCGTCGCCATTTCCGCGATTTTACCCTGATGCAGGGCAATACCGCCGAACAACTGCACGTCGTAGTGAATCATCTCCCATTTCAGGTCGTTGCCACCTGCCGTCCAGTGGTTGTGGTAGATGGCTTTGTCGCCGTCGATGGTGATGAAGTCTTTCGCGGGATTGGCCGCAAGGTCGCGGTCGAAATCGGTCGCGGTGACGATGGTTTCTTCGTTTTGGGCGAAGCGTCGAGCCGTTTCCTTCACGATGCTGAAGGCGACGGGCATCACTTCATTGAGGGCTTTCTCGTAGATTTCGAGTGCCTCTTTGTCTAATTTGTCGATTTGGTTGAAGATGGCCTCGCGCTCGTCGAGCGGTGTGTCTTCGATGGTCGCCTTCAACTCCTCGATTTGGTCTTTCTGGGCTTTTGCCGACTGCTGCACATACTGCTGAATCTCCTTCGTTTTGGCACGAAGTTCGTCGTTGCTGAGGGCTTCGATGGCGGGATATGCCTCTTTGACTTTCTCGACCAGCGGCTGAATCAGTCGCATATCACGTGCCGACTTGTCGCCGAACAGTGATTTCAGGAATTTGTTGAAATTCATCTTGTTATTTGACTATTTTACGATTTTACTATTTGACAATTTTGAGATTTTCCACCTTATTGATAATAAAGCGGGTGCAAAGGTACGAAAATATTTCCGTACTTTTGCCAGCGTTGCTACTTTTTTATGATTTTTCGATTAAAAAAGCGGCTCAGTCGAGCAAGCGTTGGGCGCCCGGATGCGGATGCTTTTGGCGATGGTGGGCGCGATGCGATCGACGGTGACGGGTGTCGCGATGCGGCTGCTGTGGATGCCTGCGCCGAAGAAGATGATGGGGAAGGGCAGGAAACCCGAGCGCGATGTGAACGACTCGTTGGTGTCTTCGTTGAGCAGTCGCCAGCCGGGTGCCACTTCGATGATGATGTCGCCGCTGAGGCTCGGATTGAAGCCGTTGCGCAGTTTCAGAATGTCGTTGTTGCCTGCCAAAAGTCGCTCAGACGTGTAAACATCGGCGATGCCTGCGTTTTGCACGAGGAAATCCTGTGCGCGTTGCAGCAATTCCGACATATTGATGCGTTTTTCCTCAATCAGCTTGTGGTTGAGGTACATCTGGTTCGAAAAACACGTCTCGACGTAGCGTCCCTGCCCGTAAATCGCGGTGAGGAACATATTGAGCAGGTTGGCCGTGCGGTTGATGTAGAAAGTACCCGTCGGGATGCGATATTGCGAGAGGTCGCTTTCGCGCTCGTCGGCGTAGCCTGTGCTCGTCACGACGAACAACACGCGCTCGTTGCCAACTGCCTTTTCGATGCCGCTCACGAGCCTTCCAAGCGAGTTGTCGAGTTGCATATAGACGCTCTCCATTTCGGTCTGCCAATCTGTCGTGATTCCGTCGGGATTGGCCGCCGAAAGCGTCACCATCATCATATCGCTCACTTCGTCGGCCCCCATTCCAGTCGCACTAACGACCTTCAGAGCCATATCGACAACTTCTTCATTCGTAAGTTGCTTATTCTTAGAAAGTTCTCGCGTTATATTCGAGTTTAACTTAATCCATTCGGGAGTCGAAGCGGAATAGTAGGTCGAGGTGCGCCAACGGTTGTTGTTGGTGTCGATCCAGAGGGCGCCGTCGGCAGCGTGACCTGCCGACAAAATGGCAGCGGCTTTCTCGGCAGCGACGCTCCAAACGATGGCCGAACCTTGCGTGCTAACCTTCAATTCGTCGCCGACGGTCGAGGTTGTCAGGCGATGGGGCGAGGCGAAATGCTTCGAGTCATCGACACTGAAAACGGGTCGCAGCGTGGCGCGGTCGAGCCATCGGTTGGCGATGATGCCGTGGTAGTAGGGCGTTGTGCCGGTGGCGATGGTGCTCAGTGCCGATGCCTGATCGACGGGCGAGAACGGATAGGAAGCCGCGTCGAAAACGGTGCCGTCTTTCATCAATTTTCGGAAGCCAGAGGCGTTGTAGAGCGGCGTGAAAGCCTCGAGATAGTCGGTGCGCAACTGGTCGATGGTGATATTGACGACGAGCCTCGGCGCAAGTTGGATGGCCTGCACTTCGGTGCCCGTGATGAGGGCGACAATGAGGGCGAGATATTTATTCATTGGACGATTCTACGATTTGACAATTTGACTATTTGACAATTTGACTATTTGACAATTTGACTATTTTACTTTTTTACCTTTTTACCTTTTTACCTTTTCACCTTTTCTTATATTGAACAAATATGGTGCCAAAATCGCGAGACCGCTCGCGAAAACTTGGATATGTCCGACGATGAAATAGGCGAGAATTTCCGCGATAATAAAGGCGATGAAGCAGAAGGAATAAAACCGCCAGAACCAATGTTTTTTAGGGCCATTTCGGTCTTTGTAGGCGGCATAGACGCCGATGAGCGCAAGCGGATTGAGTATCAGAATCTGCAAATTGAAGTTCACCGTCGGGTGTTGCGAGAAAATCATCGCCGTCAGAACGAGGCCGCAGAGTCCGACGACGAGCATCAGCAGTGCTTCGAAACACCACATAAACTTAAATTTTGAAGGGAAATACCAACTGAGAACGTAGAAAACGATGCCCAAGAATAAAATCAGCAAAACAGTGATGATGGTCTTTAATGCTGACTTTTCTTGGCTGTCGTAGAACATCGGAACGACTTGTTTTTCCTCTTTCACTAGCGGAATCGAGTCGCCAATCAATGCCGTCTCAAAGTCTTCTTTCAAGTTGAACGGCAGGAATTGCTGTTCGCTCTTCGTGGTAGGTGCGTCGGCCTTGAGTCCGAGCAGCAAATCGTTGCCCAATTCTGTCCAGAAATGGCCGATAGTGCATAAATGCAACATTTGTCGGAACGACCATCCGTTGTTTTCCCGCTCGTAGGTGACATCCATCGAACCGAGAATCACGTCACGCGCCTTCGTCGTGCAATTATTATAAAAGATGTTATAGCGGTATTCCCGATTTTCGGGCTTGTAGTTTTCCTCGATGGTTCGGACGATGCGCAATTTTTCCTCGGGCGGCAGGTTCAGTTCCTGCTCGATGATGCCGCGACGCTCGTAGGCGTATGTTTGGCAAAATTCAAAGAAATCTTGAACGCCCATCATATAGTCGGTCTGCCCGAAAATGAAGCGTAGCACGAAATACGACTGGCTCATATCGAAAATTCCGTAGTTCACCGCCACATCGACGCCCTGTTCGCGATTTTGATAGCGAATCGCCGTGTGGCCGTAAAGGCTGTACGATTCTTTACCTTCCTGACACGTGAGCAGGCTGATGGTAATCGTCGAATCGACGTGGGCGGCTTCTTCGGCGGAAAGTTTCGTCTCGGGAAAATTTTGTGCAAACGCGTTCACGCCGCCACCAAAAACGAGCAGCAGAACGCAAAAATAAAGTCTTAAAATCCTTTTAAAAAGTTTCACGATGCAAAAATAACTTATAATTTTCGTTTTTCGTGCGTTTATCTCGATTTTTTTCAATAATTTTGCACTCTGTTAGTGAAATGTCAAGGAAAATTGGCACAAAAACGTGAATTTTGACACTATGTATAAGAAAAAAATGATAGTCGGCATCCTTGCTCTGGCTGCCGCAGTGAATGGCTTTGCACAAAGTGGAACGAACTCGCCCTACAGCCAGTACGGACTGGGCATTATCTCGGAACGGGCAGGAAGTGTCGGACGCGGAATGAACGGCGTCGGCATCGCCTATCGCGAACACAATCAGGTGAATGCGCTCAACCCGGCGTCGTATGCTGCGATTGACTCGCTTTCGTTCATTTTCGACGTGGGCTTGTCGGGCCAACTGACGAATTTCGAGGAAAATGGCAAGCGGTTGAACGCGAAAAATGCCAGTTTCGAGTATGTCGTGGCTGGTTTCCGCCTTGCGAAGCACCTCGGCGTGAGTTTCGGCATATTGCCCTATACGAATGTGGGCTACGACTACAGCGTTTCCGAGAAGGTCAATGCCACTTCCTCGGAATATTACACGAGCACGTTCACGGGCAAGGGCGGCATCCACGAGGTTTATCTCGGAATGGGCTGGGAACCGTTCAAGGGCTTTGCGTTCGGTGTGAATGCGGGCTATCTCTGGGGCGGCTACGACCGCACGGTGAAAAATTCCTACAGCGACAGTTATGTGAACACGCTGTCGAAAGAATATTCTGCCGACGTGCGTAATTTCAAGGTCGATTTCGGTCTGCAACTGACGGCTCGGCTCTCGAAAAAAGACCGTCTGACACTCGGTGCAACCTACGGATTGAATAGAAAAATCGGTGGAAATCCGACGTGCCAGGTGATTTCCTACAATCCGCAAACGCGAGTTTCCGACACGATTTCCTATCCGAAAAACGGCGAACTCGACTTGGAAATTCCGATGACCATCGGTGCCGGACTGATGTGGAACCACAGCGGAAAGGTGAAGGTCGGTGTCGATTATTCGTTGCAGAAGTGGGGCGGCGTGAAATTCCCCGAATATACCGTCGTCAATAATGTTCCCACGTATCAACTCGCGGACAACATCTACCAAGACCGCCACAAATTTTCGCTTGGCGCGGAAATCTGCCCCGCAGAAAACAGCCGAAAGTTCCTCAATCGCGTTCGCTATCGCGCGGGCGTGGCATACGCTACACCTTATTTAAAAATAAATGGGCACGACGGACCGAAGGAACTCAGCGCGAGTCTGGGCTTCGGAATCCCGATTTTCGACGGCTGGAGCAACCGTTCCATCTTGAATATCAGTGCGCAGTATGTGCGGCAGGAAAGCAAAATGTTCATCAAGGAAAACACGTTCCGCATCAACATCGGCCTGACGTTCAACGAGCGTTGGTTCGACAAGTGGAAAGTGGAGTAGTGCGAAGCGATGAAACCTCAACGAATCGTCTTTTTAGTCGCTTTTCTGGCGATGATGGTGGCTTGTCAAGAGCAGCACGAGCACATCGCGCCGGCGGTTAATCCGCGTGACTCAGTGCCGATGATGACGAGTTACGGCGTGAATGCGCTGATTTCCGACTCGGGCGTCATCAAATATCGCATTGTCACCGAGCAGTGGGACTACAATCCGAACGTCAATCCCTCGCGTTCCATCTTTGAGAAAGGTCTTTTTCTGACCCAATTCGACGAAAAATTCCACGTGCAGGGCTACATCCAGTGTGACACCGCCTACAATTACGACAAATTGCGCCTTTGGGAACTGCGCGGACGGGTCAGAATCCTGACGAAAGACGGCCTGCGCTTCACCAGCGAACAACTTTTTTGGGACGAGGTCAAGCACGAATTCTACTCGCACGTTTTCTCGAAACTTGTCACGCCCGAGCGCACCCTGCAAGGCACCTATTTCCGCAGCGACGACCGAATGACCCACTACTACGTGTCGAACTCGAAAGGTACGTTTGAAAAGAGCGACTTCGACGGTTCGAACAACGAAAAATCAGAAGAAATTGGCGACCAACCGCCATTCCGCGATATGTCGCAGCCGCAGCGCAAATCGACCCGCTAAAAACAACGAATATGGAAGGACAAATAGACATACCCTTATTGATTGGAATCCTCGTGAGTATGGTGTTTTCCGCCTTTTTCTCGGGAATGGAAATCGCCTTTGTGTCGAGCAACCGCCTTTTGGCCGAAATCGACACGGGAAAAAGCAACCTCACACAGCGCATTCTCTCGCGCTTCCACGCCCATCCCAACGGTTTCGTCAGCACGATGCTCGTCGGCAACAACATCGCCCTCGTGGTCTATGGCATCCTTTTCGCCTCGTTTTTCGACCGAACGCTCTTCGCCTCGCTCGACGATGCCACCCGCGTGACGCTCGACACGATTCTCTCGACCCTCATCGTGCTGTTCACGGGCGAATTTCTGCCGAAAACGCTTTTCAAAAGCAATCCGAACCGACTTTTGGCCTTCTTCGCCGTGCCCGCCTATCTGTGCTACGTGCTGCTGTGGCCCGTCAGCAAATTTTCCACGTTTTTGTCGAAGATTTTCCTCCGAATTTTCGGGATTCGGATGAACAAAGAGGTCGAAGAAGGCGAATTTTCTCGTGTGGACCTCGACTACCTCGTCCATTCGAGCATCGACAGCGCGAAAAACGAAGACGACATTGACGACGAGGTCAAAATCTTCCAAAATGCCCTCGATTTCGGTGAAACGCGCGTGCGCGACTGTATGATTCCGCGAACCGAGATTGTCGCCGTCGGCAACGACAGCACCGCCGACGAACTGCGCCAGAAATTCATCGAGAGTGGCCACTCGAAAATCCTCGTCTATGACGACGACATCGACCATATCAAAGGCTACGTCCACTCGTCGGAAATGTTCCGAAACCCTGCCGACTGGCGCAAGGCGATTATCGACATTCCCTTCGTGCCAGAAACGATGATGGCGCAGAAACTGATGCAGATTTTCCTCGCACAGAAGAAGTCGCTGGCCGTCGTCGTCGATGAGTTTGGCGGCACGAGCGGCATCGTTTCGCTCGAAGACATCGTCGAGGAGATTTTCGGCGACATCGAAGACGAACACGACAATTCGAAATACGTCGCGAAGCATCTCGAAAGCGGCGAATACGTCCTCTCGGCACGCCTCGAAATCGACAAAGTCAATGAACTTTTCGACCTCGAACTGCCCGAAAGCGACGACTATATGACCGTCTCGGGACTGATTCTGCACGAATACCAAAGTTTCCCGAAACTCAACGAGGAGGTGAAAATCGGAAAATTCACGTTCAAAATCATCAAAAATACGATGACAAAAATCGAGTTAGTAAAACTCAAAGTCGAGGAAGATGACTGAAAAATCGGCCTCTGAACACGGAAAAATCGGGAAAATCGGCTCGAAAAACCAAAAAATATCCGAAAAATTCCGTCGTTTCAGACTTTTTTCGTAACTTTGTGCGCTTTTTTGAAGACAATAAATAAAAATCAATAAAAAACAAAGTAAAAAAAATGGCAGCAATTGGAAAAATCAGAAGTTGGGGTCCGGTGCTCGTAGGCGCGATTGCACTGGCACTCTTCGCATTCATTGCCGAAGAAGCGGTTCGCTCTTGCGAAACCACACGTAACGACCAGCGTCAGCAAGTTGGTCAAGTTTTGGGTGAAAAAGTCAGCGTGCAGGACTTTCAGAAACTCCTCGACGAGTATCAGGAAGTCATCAAAATGCAGCAAGGACAGGAAAACCTCAACGAGCAGCAGCTCAATCAGGTGAAGGACGCCGTTTGGCAGACCCTCGTTCAGAATCGTCTGATCGAAAACGAGGCCAAGAAACTCGGTCTGACCGTCACCGACGAGGAAGTGCAGAACATTTTGAAGGAAGGCACGAACCAGATGCTTCTTAGTACGCCGTTCGTGAACCAGCAGACGGGTCGTTTCGACGCGAACGCCCTGCAGCAGTTCCTTGCCGAGTACAAACAGCAGCAGGCTACCAACCCGCAGTTGGCTCAGCAGTATCAGTCGGTGTATCGCTACTGGACTTTCATTGAAAAGACCCTTCGTCAGCAAGTTCTTCAGCAGAAATACCAGGCTCTGTTCGCCAACTGTCTGCTCTCGAACCCCGTCGAGGCAAAGATGGCATTCGACGCTGAGAGCGAGGAAAGCCACGTTGAACTGGCCGTGTTCCCCTACAGCAGCATCGAAGACAGCAAAATTGAAGTGAGCGAAAGCGAACTGAAAGCCAAATACGACGAACTGAAGGCTCGTTTCTTGCAGCCGGTCGAGAGCCGCGATGTGAAATTCGTGGACGTTGAGGTTCAGCCCTCGACGCAAGACCGTGCTGAAATTCAGAAACTCTTCGCCGACTATCAGAAGCAACTCACCGAGGTCGCCGACCCGACGGAAGTCGTTCGCAAGAGCACTTCGCTGATGCCGTATCTCGGTCTGCCCGTTGCCTCTTCCGCATTCCCCACTGACATTGCGCAGAAACTCGACTCGATGGCAGTCGGTAGCGTCTATGGCCCGATGGAAAGCAAGGCCGACAACACGCTCAACCTCATCAAACTCGTCGCCAAGACGCAGTTGCCCGACTCGGTTGAATATCGTCGCATTCAGGTTGGTGGAACGTCGATTGAAGACGCTCGCAAGCGTGCCGACTCGATTTACACGGCTCTGAAGGCTGGTGCCGAATTTGACGTTTTGGCCAAGAAATATGGTCAGACAGCCGACAAAATGTGGCTCACAACCCGTGAATATCAGCTCGCTCCGACGATGGACGCTGACACGAAGAGCCTTCTGAATCAACTGAACACGATGGCCGCCAACGAACTTCGCAACATCGAACTGTCGCAGGGCAACATCATCGTTCAGGTTCTCAACCGCAAGAATTTCATCACGAAATACACCGCCGCCGTTGTCAAAAAGACCATCGACTTCTCGAAAGACACCTATTCGACGGCTTACAACAAGTTCAGTTCCTTCGTGAGCGCTAACCAGAAAGGCGAAGACCTCGTCAACAACGCTCAGAAGAACGGCTATCAGGTGCAGACCCGCAACGACATTACCACCGCCGAGCACTATCTCGCCAACATTCGCGGCACTCGCGACGCGCTGAAGTGGCTCTTCGAGGCGAAGGAAGGCGAAATCTCGCCGATGTACGAGTGTGGCGACAACAACCACCTGCTCGTGGTCGTGCTCGACAAGATTCACAAGGCTGGAAACCGCTCGTTCGACGACCCGCAGGTCAAAGAGTTCGTGAAGGCAGAAGTGATTCGTGACAAGAAAGCCGCTCAACTGATGGAAAAGGCACAGGGCGTGAAGTCGATTGCCGACGCGAAAGCCAAGGGTGCTGTGGTTGATTCCGTGAGCCAGATTACGTTTGCCGCTCCCGTGTTCATTGCGTCGAGTGGTGCCAGTGAGCCCGCTCTGAGCGGTGCTGTTGCAGGAACGGCCAAGGGCGCGTTCTCGAAGGCTCCCGTGAAGGGCAATGCAGGCGTCTATCTCTTCCAAGTGACCGACCGCCACAGCCACGCCGAGGCTTTCAACGCCAAGGAACAAGAAGCCAAACTCCGCCAGCGCGTCATGCAGTTCGCCAGCGGATTCATGGGCGACCTCTACCAGAAAGCAAAAGTGGAAGACAACCGCTATCTGTTCTTCTAAAAAATCGCTTGTCTAAAAGTCGATATACGAAAATGCCCGATGCGATTGCGTCGGGCTTTTTTATATAATAATGTGTAGCATCGTCCAGCCGAAAATGCCCATTTTTTTGATTTTAAGAGTTTTTAACGTCGCATAAAAGACATTTTTACCCGATATGCTTGCATTTGTCGATTTTTTTTGCTTACTTTGCAGAAACTATCATTAACAACTAAAACCAGACGTTATGATGAAGACAACAGAAACAGCGAATCTCTGTGGTCTGAAGCGCGAAGACTTCCAGACCACAGTGAACGGTAAGCAAACCGATCTTTACATTTTAAAGAACAGTCAAGGCAACGAAGTTGCCGTCACCAACTACGGTGGAGCGCTTGTCGCTATTATGGTTCCCGACCGCGACGGCAAGCACGCCAATGTGATTCAAGGTCACGACAACATCCAAAGTGTAATCAACAGCCCAGAGCCCTATCTCTCGACGCTCATCGGACGCTACGGCAACCGAATCGCGAAAGGAAAGTTCCAACTGAACGGAAAGCAGTATGAACTGGCCATCAACAACGGTCCGAATTCGCTTCACGGCGGTCGCGTCGGATGGAATGCGAGAGTGTGGGAAGCCCTGCAAATGAACGACAAGACGCTTGTGCTGAAATACGTCAGTCCCTACGGCGAAGAAGGCTACACGGGCGAAATGAAGGTGACGGTGGTCTATACGTTCACCGACGAGAACGAACTCGTCATCGAATACATGGCGCAGACCAACAAAAAGACCATTCTCAACCTCACAAGCCACGGATTTTTCTCGCTTCAGGGTCTCGACAATCCGACGCCGACCATCGACGAGCAGATTTGCCAAATCAACGCCGATTACTATCTGCCCATCGACGACACATCGATTCCTACAGGCGAAATTCGCTTCGTGAAGGGCACGCCGTTCGACTTCCGTGAGCCGAAGGCCGTCGGCAAGGACATCGACGCTGACGACGAGCAGATTAAAAACGGCGCCGGCTACGACCATTGCTACGTTTTGAACAAGAAGGAAGAAGGCGAACTGAGTTTTGCCGCACGCCTCGTCGAGCCGAAGAGCGGTCGCACGATGGAGGTCTATACGACCGAGCCCGGTGTGCAGGTCTATTCCGACAACTGGGCCGACGGATTCCCCGGCTATCACGGTGCCACCTTCGGTCGTCGCTCGTCCATCTGCTTCGAGTGCCAGCACTTCCCCGACTCGCCGAACCATCCCTATTTCCCGTCGGTCGTGCTTCGTCCGGGTGAGGAATACAAGCAGAAAACCATCTATAAATTTGGAATTGACAAGTAATTATTAACCATAAAAACGATTAAAGCTATGGACATTGAATTCGTAAGAAGTCGCTTCATCAAGCACTTCGATGGAAAAACTGGCAACATCTATGCATCGCCAGGCCGTATCAACCTCATCGGTGAACACACCGACTACAACGGAGGTTTCGTATTCCCCGGTGCCATCGACAAAGGCATCATGGCAGAAATGCGCCCCAACGGTACTGAAAGCACCATTCGGGCTTACTCAATCGACCTGAAAGACCGCGTCGATTTCGACTTCCACGACGGTCAGGGGCCGCGTGCTTCGTGGGCTCGTTACATCTACGGCATCACGCTCGAAATGGAGAAACTCGGCGTTCCCGTGAAGGGTTATAACATCGCTTTCGCTGGCGACGTGCCCCTCGGAGCCGGTATGTCGTCGTCGGCAGCAATGGAAAGTTGCTTCGCCTGCGGTCTGAACGACCTTTTCGGTGACAACAAAGTGTCGAAATGGGACATCGTTCTGGCCGGACAAGCCACTGAGCACAACTATGTCGGCGTGAAATGTGGTATTATGGACCAGTTCGCCAGCGTCTTCGGACAGGCCGGTAAACTGATGCGCCTCGACTGCCGCAGTCGTGAGTTCGAGTATTTCCCCTTCAACCCCGAAGGCTACAAACTTGTTCTGCTCAATTCTTGCGTGAAGCACGAACTTGTCGGTTCGCCATACAACGACCGTCGCAACTCGTGTGAAAACGTGGTGAAGCACATCGCTGCGAAGCATCCCGAAGGAAAATTCGAGACGCTGCGCGACTGCACTTGGGAACAACTCGAGGAAGTCCGTGCCGAAGTTGGCGAGGAAGACTACACTCGTGCCCATTTCGTGCTCGGCGAGAAAGACCGTGTGTTGGCTGTTTGCGACGCACTCGTGGCAGGCGACTACGAAACCGTTGGTAAGAAGATGTACGAGACGCACGAAGGACTGTCGAAGGAGTACGAAGTGAGTTGCGAAGAGCTCGACTTCCTCAACGACGTTGCCAAGGAGTGCGGCGTGACGGGTTCGCGCATTATGGGCGGTGGCTTCGGCGGCTGCACCATCAACCTTGTCAAGGACGAACTCTACGACTCGTTCATCGAGACGGCCAAGAAGAAGTATTTCGAGAAATATAACAAGGTGCCGAAAGTCTATGACGTGGTCATCAGCGACGGTTCGCGTAAGATTTGCTAATTCATAAACATTAAAAATATGAGTACACAACAGAAACAATGGGGAGCCATCATCGTGATGATTGCGCTCTTCGCCATGATTGCCTTCGTGACGAACCTCTGTACGCCGATGGCAACGATTATCAAGAATCAGGGTGAAATTTCGAATGTGCTTGCCCAGATTGGTAACTACGGCAACTTCGTGGCCTATCTCGTGATGGGTATTCCCGCCGGTATGCTCATTTCGAAGTTCGGCTACAAGAAAACCGCTCTCATCGGCCTTGTCGTCGGTATGATTGGTATTCTCATCCAGTGGATGAGCGGTCTGATTGACAACGGTGACGGCTCGAACATCGGCGTCGTATTCGCCGTTTATCTCATCGGTGCTTTCATCGCCGGTCTGACGATGTGCATTCTTAACTGCGTTGTGAACCCGATGCTGAATCTTCTCGGAGGCGGCGGCAACAAGGGCAACCAGTTGATTCAGATTGGTGGCGTGTTCAACTCGACCGCCGCTGTGGCTTGCTACATTCTGATGGGTGCGCTCATCGCTGACGCTACGAAGGCTAAGATTGCCGACGCTACGCCCGCGCTGATGATTGCCCTCGCCATTTTCGTCATCGCCTTCGTCGTGATTCTCTTCACGAAAATCGACGAACCCGAGCAGGCTCCTGTCGATTTGAGCCTCATCGGTGGTGCAATGAGCTATCGCCATTTCGCACTCGGTGCCCTCGCCATTTTCCTGTATATGGGAATCGAGGTGGGAGTGCCTAACTTCGTCAATCTCTATCTGATCGAAGACAAAGGAATGAGCGCCAGTACGGTGGGTATGATTGTCGCTGTCTATTGGTTTATGATGCTCATCGGTCGTTTCGTTGGCGCTGCGATTGGCAACAAAGTGAGTAGCCGTGCTATGGTGACGACGGTTTCCGTTGCCACGCTCTGCCTTGTGCTGTTCGGAATGTTCGCGTCGCAAGACGTTCTCGTTCCGTTCCCGGGCGTTGACTGGAGCACGCTCACCGTGCAGATGACTCCCGTTCCGCAGGGCATCTTCGCCTTCCTGCTCGTGGGTCTTTGCACCAGCGTGATGTGGGGAGCCATCTTCAATATGGCCGTCGAAGGACTGGGCAAATACACCGCCATCGCTTCTGGTATCTTTATGACGATGGTGGTCGGCTGCGCCGTGATGATGTTTGTGCAGGCATTTGTGGCCGATGCTTTCGGCTATATCGCCAGCTTCTCGGTAGTGGTGTTCTGCGCTGCCTACATCCTGTTCTATGCGCTGGTCGGCTCGAAGCCTGCTAAGAAATAAACCTAAATTTCTAAAAACCGAAAGAGAGGATGCGTCCGTGTGGATACATCCTCTCTGTTCTTTGTGTGTTTTTTAATAATGCTTGATGGCTCGATCCATTTCGCGACGGTCTTCCTTTTCCTTCAAAGTCTGGCGCTTGTCATATTGCTTTTTGCCTCGACAAAGGGCAATATCGACCTTCGCCCGACCGTTTGGGTCGATGAAAATTAGTGTTGGAACAATCGTGTAGCCAGGTTGTTTTCCAGCTTCTTCCAATTGTCGGATTTCGCGCTTCGACAACAGCAGTTTCCGTTCGCGTTTCGCCTCGTGGTTGGCGTAGGAACCGTAGAAATAGGGTGAAATATTCATATTTTTCACCCAAATCTCACCATTCACGATGTAGCAATAGGTATCGACAAGCGAAGCCTTGCCCGCACGAATCGACTTGATTTCCGTGCCGGTCAGCACAATGCCCGCCGTCAGTTCCTCGACGAAGAAATATTCGAAGGCGGCCTTTTTGTTCTTGATCTGAATCGGACTTTTCTTCCGAAGTTCCAGTTGTTGCTTGTTCATAACCTTGCTGCAAAGCGATGTTGACGATTTGCGGCTGCAAAATTACACATAATTTCCGATTCCGCAAACCATTTTACGGTTTTTTCCAGAATCGGGCGGTGATGTCGGTGAGTTCGCCGTCGGGCGCGACTTTGTAGAGTCGTTGGTTGGTGGTCGGCTTCGTGAGCGAACCGAGGTGGGCGATGTAGGGGCCGATTTTGATGTAGTCGAAATGCTGTCGGCTGATGCGGGGCGATATGCGGATTCTACCGCTGTACCACGCGACGCGATAGCGCGGATGACGCTTTCGGATGTATTGCGCCAGTGCATCGACGGTTTCAGGCTCGGCATCGCCGCCCATCAGGGCAATGCAGGTGATGTCGGCACCGAACTCGCTGACGAAAGAGTCGATGGCAGCCTCGTCGAGCGGTTCGCCGATGTCCTCAGCCAAATAGGAACTGTGGCAGCCCGGACAATGGCACGGACAGCGCGAAATATTGACGGAGAGCGTCGTCTCGTCAGGGATTTCCTGAAAGACGACGCCTGTGTTTACGTATTTTAGCATGGTTTACGCCTTTTCAAGAACCAATTTTTCTTTTCCGGCGTAGAAGCGGCGGTGTTCCTCCTGCTGACGAGCCAGCGAGAAGTTGCTCACACGTTTCAGATAACCGATGATTCGGGTCATGTAATCGACGTTCCTCGAGCCGCACTTCGGACATTCGTGCAGATAGCGCTTGTCGATGCATCCGCAATCGTTGCAGAGCGTGTTCGGCACGTTGAAGGTGAAGTAGTTGCAGCCTTCCTTCGCAGCCACGCAGAGCAGTTGGCGATATTGCGTCTTGGAAAGGTGTTCTTCGAGGTTCATGTGCAACGCCGAACCGCCCGTGAGGTGCTGGATGTAGGGTGCGCCGTGGAGTTTGAACTTGTCGATGATGTTCAACGAGTCGTCTTCGACCACGTAGAAATAGGAGTTGTAGCAGTCGCGAGGCACGAAATAACCGTCTTCGCGGTCCCATTTCGCGTGCTTCACGCCGACATTCTCAGCCGGAATCATCTCGCAGTTGAACAGCACGTCTTTCGTGTGGTATTCCTTGTTTTTCTTCTCGACCAGACCGAGCACTTCCTGTACGAAAGCGAGGTATTTCGGGTTGTCGGTGATTTCAAGTCCCATGAATTCGGCGGCCTCGACCATGCCGTTGATGCCGATGGTGAGATACTGCCGACCGATGTTGATGTAGCCTGCGTCGAACAGCGGCAACATGCCGTTGGACTGCAATTCCTTGAGGTTTTCGTTGTAGGCGAGTTGCACCTTGTGGCAGAGGTCGATGACCTCGGTCAGGTATTCGCGATAGTCCTTTCCGTTGTTCACGGCGTACTGGATGCAACGGTTTAGATTGATGGTCAGAACCGACTTCGAACCCGTCGAAACACCACCTGCACCGAGCGTATAACTAAAACCATTGTCCTGAATTTCGTTGCGCAGACGGCAGCACGACGACAGCGAATCGGCGTTGTCGCTCATGTAGGTGAAGAACGAGTGCCCCTCTGAGTACATTTCAGCGGTGAAATCGCCCCATTCCTTGTCCATGCAGTCGCCGTCTTTCGTGAGCAGCGCCATCGTTTCCACGGGGAACGTCAGCACGGTCTTCGTGCGCTCCTTGTTGAACCACTTCATGAAGCGTTTTTGCAGCCACGACAGGCCTTCCCAATCGGGTTTCGAGCCGTCGGGGAAGAAAAATTCACCAAAGAGGCTCTCGAAATAGAACTTGTCGTAGTAGGCGACGTTCCAGAATACAGCTTGATAGTTGCGTGCGCCAGTCGGCTGGTTGAGCGAATAGACGATTTGCTCGAAATAGTCAGTGATGACCTTGTCGATGGAGCGCTGCTTAAGCGAAAGATCAACCACGCGCTCGGGATCCTTATAATAATCGGTGCCGAACTCCTTGCCGATGAAATAGTTCATATACATCAGGAATTCTGGCGTGGCGCAGGCACCGCTGAGCATCGAACTGACCATGAACACCATGTTCACGAAACCGCCGCAGAACGATTTGAGGTTGGTCGGTGCGGTCGAGTTGCCGCCAATCGATGCCGTTCCGCCGATGAGCCACGGATACATCGTAATCGAGGCGCAGTAGTTGGCGAGCGATGTTTCGTCATTTTTATAAATGAAGTGGTTCGTGAGCATTTTGATATATTCGTCGCTGAGTTGCTTGCCGTACATCTTTTTAATGCGGTCGGTCAGCAGGCGGCGATTCAGTCTGATGAAACTTGCCTTGGGCAGTTCGCCAATCAAAGTTGCAATATTTTTATGCTCGACGTTGGCATTTGCGTCATACTTTGAACCCGTTGCAGCGTTGGCGGCATCTACGTAGTCTGACAAAAATTTCAATTTCTCCAGCGTTTCGCGGTCTTCCGTGTGCTGCTGGCGATAGAGCATAAACGACTTGGCAACCTGGTAGTAGCCTTCGCGCATCAAAGCTTCCTCGACTTGGTTCTGGATGTCTTCCACCTTGATATCCTCTTGCATATCTAAGTGGCTGATAATCTTCGAGATACTTCCCAAGTCGATAGGTTCGTTAACAGACTCGAACGCCTTCAAGATGGCGTTCATGATTTTGTCCAAAGAGAAGCGGTCTTTCGTTCCGTCGCGCTTCGTGATGGTAAAGTTTTTTATCTCCATTTTGGTTTTAGTTTTGGAAAACTTTTCAGAAAAATTTTTCCAAGAAGTTTTCCATTTTGGAAATTTCTCCTTTCAAATCCTCCATCAAAGTTTTCTAATTTGAAAATTCATTTGCGCTTGCAAAATTAGCAAAAAAGATGATACGACAAGCAAGAAATTCTAATAAAATTTTCATTTTTACAATTTTTAATATTCTAAAAAATCGTGAAAGTTTGCAGTTTTCGATGAACAAAAACGTCTTTTCTTGCTGATTATCAACAAAAAAAGACATTTTTTTACTAAAAAACCGTTTTTTTATACCTACAATTTTACGCTTGAAATATCGACAAGTTGGTTGACGATGGCATAGATGGTCAGACCCGCCGGCGAATGGATTTGGAGTTTTCGGGCGATGTTTCGGCGGTGGGTGATGACGGTGTTGGTCGAGATGTAGAGGTGGTCGGCAATTTCTTTGTTCGACATTCCCTGCACGACACAGACGATGACATCTTTCTCGCGCTCCGACAGCACTTCCGAGTTGCTCGGACTCTGGCTTATCATGTTGGAAATCTTCGCTGAAACATCGTTTTGCCGCGATTTCTGCTCTACTCTTCGAATGGCAGGAATGAAGATTTCGTCCTCGACATTGGCGTGCAGCGACAGCCATTCCTCATTGTTGTAGATGTCGTAGAGTGTGGCGGAAAGTTGGTTGTTACGCAGGCCGTCGGCAGGCAGATATTTGATGATAATCTGTTTCAGTTCGCGTAGTTTCTGGTCGGTCTGTCCGTGGTTTTTCGAGAAAGTTTCAATGTCGTAATTGCCGTTGGCATTGCCTTCGAGCAGGTTTTCGACGTAGGGAAAAACCGTCTTTTCCTCGTACATCATGTGCACGCGGATGCTGTGGGCGTACTCGTCGTAGAGTTTCAGGATGAGTTGCGCAAGACTGCTGTGTTCGTCGAGCGCATCGGCCAGTTCGCGGCGTATAAAAGGCAACTGAAAGCGAAGGTAATAGTCGTGCGACGCCTTCAGATAATGCATCAGCGTGGGAATTGAGAGGCGGTCGGAATTTTCGTTGTCGAGGTAGCCGTTGATGGTGAAATTCACCACGGCAAGGAACGTATAGGTGTCAACACCCTGTTCCTCGCACACCTCGCGCACGGTTTTGTCGCCAAAACCGAGGTTGATGCCAAACGAACCGAGGCTCTGCAAAACGCTGTAATTATCGCGGATAATCGAAATCAGTTTGTCATCCGCTTCGTACATTTTCAAGTGTTTCATACGTACATTATATATTATTAGGGTGCAAAATAACGAAAAAAAATCGATACATGCAATCCCCATTATTAGGTATTTTCCTCGATTTTAGCGATTTTTTGCATAAAAAATCATGATATTTGGTTATTTTGATGTCATTTTTCGAATTTTTTGACTACATTTGCAGGCATGGAACGAGAAATCGTCCCGAAAAGTAATCAAAATGAACCAAAACGTAAGTCTTGACTTGATGCAGTTTGTGGAGACGCAGATACTTCCACAATACAGCGCATTCGGGCGAAGCCACGATGTTCGCCACGTTCAGCGTGTCATTGAGAAGAGTCTGCAACTGGCCAAAACGATTGGTGCTGACATCAATATGGCATACGTCGTGGCCGCCTATCACGACATTGGTATGAGCGGTCCGCGTGCCATCCACCACGTGACAGGCGGGAAAATTCTCGCCGCCGACCAGCGTCTGCTTAAATGGTTCAGTCCGCAGCAAATTGCGATAATGCGCGAGGCCGTCGAAGACCATCGGGCATCGCTGAGCCATGCGCCACGCAGTATTTACGGGAAAATCGTGGCCGAGGCCGACCGCGACCTCGCGCCAGAAGTTGTTCTGACGCGAACCGTGCAGTTCGGGCTTGAAAACTATCCTGAAAAGGGCAAGGAAGAGCATTGGGAACGTTTCGCCGAGCACCTGAAAAACAAGTATTCGGCGCAGGGATATATCACGTTGTGGATTCCGAATTCGCCCAACGAGCAGCATCTTCGCGAACTGCGCAATATTATTGCCGACCCGAAACGACTTCGCCATGAGTTCGAGCGGGTTTATGAAAGGGAGGTGAGTGAGTAATTAACAATTAACAATTAACAATTAACAATTAAACTGTCAACTATCAACTCAAAAACATGGAATATTATATCATTGAAAACAAGGAACATCAGGGTCCGTTTAGCATCGACCAACTACGCGAAATGGGCATCACAGCCGACAGATTGGTCTGGTCGGAGGAAATGGAAGGCTGGACACCGGCCAGTGAAGTAGAAGAATTGAAAAGTATTTTGAGACCGAGTCCGCTGACTCCGCCCGAAATCCCTGGCAAGAAGAAAGATTCGTGTCTGAAACGATTTTTCGTCGCTTTCCTGTTCTTGCTCGTCGCCCTGCTCATCGCCATGGCTGTGTCGAATCCGGGGAAGGATGCCCACAAACGAGCCATCGCCAACAATGTGCTGTCTGGCATTCAGAAATCGGCCGATGCCCATGATGATTTGTTTGGAACGGGCCTGCAAATCGTCCAGAAAATGCTCAGCAGCCGTGTGTTCGACACGATGCTCGACGGAATGCTCGACTATGAAAGCTACCTTTTCTTTTCGAAAGGTAGCGTGACGTTCGACGGCAAGCCCCACACGGTTTCCTACGGCGTTTTCGGCAAAATTTTCACACTGAACGAAGACGATGTAGCCACCTACATCGAGCAAAACAATCCTTTCGCAAGCCTGAAAGACCTCAATTCGGTCGGGAAAGACATCGTCGGAGATGCCCAAACCATCGAGGAGGCGATTGACAACATCGACACGAAAGGTCTGCTCGACAACCTCGGCGACGAACTCGTTGGAACAATGGGGCAACTCGTCAAAAAACAGATGACCGAGCGAACCGATAGTGCCACCGGCGACGCCCTCGAGCGCATCATCGACGGCGTGACCGACATCATCAAAAACGGGATTCGCGAAGAATAAATCGACATGAAACGCTGTTTTTTCCTCCTCGTCATCGCGTTGATGTTTGGGAAGTCGTTCGCCCAACGTCACGAAATCCTCAACGAGCGCATCGCATCGCTGCAAGTCACTGCCGGCGACGACTGGCTTTCTCCACCCGTGATTCGACTCGACGGAAACGTGCCCATTTGCATCGATTTCGACGACCTCACCCACGAATACCATCGCTATGTCTATAAAATCGAACATTGCGAGGCCGATTGGACCGTGTCGGAAAGCCTTTTCGCCAGCGACTACATCGAAGGATTTGCCGACCGACTGACGATTGACGACCTCGCCGAATCGCTCAACACCAACGTGCTCTACACCCACTATCGGCTGCAAATTCCGAACGAGCGGTGTCGAATCAAGATGAGTGGAAACTACCGCGTTACCATCTATGACGAAAACGACGGCGACCGTCCGATGTTGACCGCCTGTTTCATGGTGGTGGAGACGCTGGCAGGCATCAGCCTCAGCGTCACGAGCAACACCGACATCGACATCAACGGGCGAAATCAGCAGGTGGAAATGCAACTCAACTACGGCGCCCTCAACGTCACCGACCCCGAACGCCAACTCTGCACCGTCGTTATGCAGAACAATCGCTGGGACAATTCCGTCGTGAACAGCCGTCCGCAGTTTGTCATGGCCGACGGACTTCGCTGGAGCCACAATCGCGACTTGATTTTCCCTGCCGGAAACGAATATCGCAAGTTCGAAATCCTCGACGTGAGCCACCCAACGATGGGAATCGAGGCCATCGACTGGGACGGCGACAACTACCACGCCTACCTCTACATCGACGAGCCGCGCCGCAGCTATCTCTACGACGAGGATGCCAACGGTGCCTTCCTCATTCGCAACAGCGACAACCACGAAATCAACCACACGTGCGACTACATGCTCGTGCATTTCCGCCTTCAATCGCCGCGACTGACCTCGCCCGTCTATGTCAATGGCGCGTGGACGAACGACCGCTTTCTGCCGCGCTACATGATGGAATACGACGACGCGAATCAGCAATACGAACTCGTCGTACCGCTGAAACAAGGCTATTATTCCTATCAATATTTGCTGATGAATCCCGACGGAACGCTCGCCCCTGTGCCATCGGAAGGCAGTTTCTATCAAACCGAAAACAGCTATCAGGCCTACGTCTATTTCCGTGGGGTGGGAGAGCGCACCGACCGCCTTGTAGGATACCAACAGGTCATTTTTAATTAAAATATATCAATTAAAATTTGATTTTAAGTTAAAATTTGTAATAATACCGAATTTTATTAACATTACACTGTTAATTAATTCACTTTTTCATTACCTTTGCGTCATCAAATAAAAAAATGTTCACAACATTATGAAGCAAAGGACCATTTGGACAATCGCCATCATCATGGGAGGCTCGTTCCTCGCCCTGCTTTTCCTTCAGTTGCAGTACATCCGCGAGATGGCTGAAATGAAGAAAGAGCAGTTCGTCGAGTCTGTGAACAGGGCGCTCTATCAGGCCAGCAGCAATCTGGAATTGAGCGAGACGCAACGCTATCTGGAAAAAGACATCAACGAGGCAGA
>Ga0310690_10001042_pt1 | contig 52247 bp, 68 predicted proteins | sample AusTroGonzalo_MG_2_FD_207661 | JGI IMG/M metagenome (GOLD analysis project Ga0310690, IMG submission 207661) | Bovine rumen microbial communities from tropical cattle in Woodstock, Queensland, Australia - Gonzalo_04 (v2) (version 2) | ecosystem: Host-associated > Mammals > Digestive system >... | reverse complement strand
CGTCGGGATGGACTACGAGCGTTCAGAGCGTTACGGCAACAAAGAAATACCTTTGGAACTATGAGACCGTAACCTATACAGACGGTAGTACGGCAAACACAGACCCCGTTATTATAGGTGTTTATGGTGACAAGGGCGATACCGGCAACGGTATTTCGTCGGTAGTCGAATACTACTTAGCGAGTTCGTCAAGTTCAGGCGTTACTACATCTACGACGGGATGGACTACAGACCCGACGGCTACAGCGGCCACAATGACCAAGACGAAAAAGTACCTTTGGAACTACGAGCGCATAAACTACACAGACGGTACACACGTAGACACAACGCCCGCTATCATTGGCCGCTTTGGTGATACCGGCGTAGGCATTTCGTCTATAACTGAATACTACCTTGCTACGTCTGCATCGTCAGGCGTTACGCGCTCTACGTCGGGATGGACTACGAGCGTTCAGAGCGTTACGGCAACAAAGAAATACCTTTGGAACTATGAGACCGTAACCTATACAGACGGTAGTACGGCAAACACAGACCCCGTTATTATAGGTGTTTATGGAGATACAGGGCCAGAAGGCCCACAGGGGCCAAATGGTAACGACGGCGTAACCTACGAAATCGCTTGCACCGTAGGAAACGTAACTATAGCGTCCGACGCTGATAGTGCTACGCTTAATTGTTCAGCAGCCTTTTATCGTAAGGCAGGAACGGCGGCACGTCAGGCCCATACTTGCCGTTTTGCCGTCTATTCCCGCACGGGTACTACTTACGCGCTCTTAACGATGTATAATAGTACCTACATAAATAACGGCTTTGATGATGGCGTAAACATAAAGGCCAACGTCTATACAGGCTACGACGCGGTAGTAATTTTCATGTTTAGCAGCGCGTACACCGACACAAACCCGGCAGGGCAGGCGTACTTAGCCAAATGTGAGATTATCGTTAAGAAGCAGGGCAACACCGGCCCCCAAGGCCCACAGGGGCCAACGGGCGGCACGGGTAGCCAAGGCCCGCGAGGCTATAGAGGCCCCGGATTACGCGGCCCGCAGGATTGGACGCAAGCCGAGTTGGATTTTCAATTTTACAAAGGCGCAGACGGTGAGCCTTACGAAGATTTTGTAGTATATAACGGCAATTACTACAAGTGTATTAAGACGCACACAAAAACCGCCTCAAACTATCCGGGTAGTACCTACGACACCAATAACGGCCTTTGGCAGTTATCTACGAAAATGGGATTAGTAGCCGCTAATATCCTGTTTGCCCAACACGGCTATTTTGGTAGTGCAAGAATTAGCGGCGATTGGATGATAAGCACCAACGGAACTATAGACGGTACGGCCTACGATAACGGCGCAACCTATCAGGGTATTACCGCTTATTCCCTGTTTAATCCAAACAACCCGTTAGGCAAATACTTAGCAAAGTATGCTTATGGTAGCGATTACTCATTTACAAGCAGTAACACTACTAAGTCATGGACTACGCTAACTTTGGAGGCCGGAAAAGTTTATTACTTATCGGCCAAAGGCTACGGCAGCAGTTCAACAGGCTATTACATAAGAGTACGCAACACGTCTACCGGCACTACCTATTCGCCTGTATTGATTAACAGCACGTCGGCGGTAACACGCGCAGGCTACATTAAGCCAACGGAAAGCGGTACGTATTATTTGGAGATATACAACCCTAACGGGCTATCAGGTACGGTTAACACCGTTACTTTGGAAGAAAAGAATTTTGCCCCATACTACGCGCTTGATTTGCTTACCGGCAAAACATATCAGGGCGACGTATATGTAAGAGGCGGTGTGCGTAGCCCGTTCACGTACTTAGGACGTGGCGGTACGTTTGGCAATGACTTTTCGGACAACATAGCCGTTTACAGCGCGTCGGCATCCGATTACGCTTTGCCGTGGACTACCGACCAGTCAGGCCGTAAGGTAGTTATCACTAACTACTATTGGAACGGTAGTTATTCGACGGCATCCGGGTACGCTCAACTAACAGCCCCGACGGGTAAATATTTCTATGAAGATGGCATACAGAAATCTACTATCAAGTTAAGCCGCGAGGCCGTAGAGTTGTTAGGTTACGGCGATAATAATAGTTTCTACGGTTGGATTGTGCTAAAGCGAATAGACTTAGGCACAGAATCCCGCTACGGCCACCACATGAAGATGTTAGCCGTTGGCCGCGTTACAGGTTCAAGTAGCGGGGCAAGCGTATCTTATCATACTTTCGACGGTAGCACAATGTCAGTTACAAGAGACGGCCAAGGTATTTATACCTTATCATGGAGTAATAATAATTGGTATGCAGATGCAGGACACGTTTTTGTAATGGTATGCGGCTACGGCGTTATTGACAGCGGTAGTAATCCGCTATATGCGTCCGTAAAATCGCAAACGAAAACGTCTATAACCGTTCAGACGGCAGACGATGATAGCCGAAACGACGGCGCGTTTAATTTCTTCTTGATGAACTTTAACGATTGGATTTACCTATAAACCAACAGCGTATGAAAACAAAAGTAATCTTTAACGACACTATCCCGTTTAAGGGATTTATCGCTATGTGTTTGTGGCCGTTTATATTCGTCAGGAATAACGCGGCAAGCCATTATAACACGGTGGCAAACAACCACGAACACATACACGCGGAACAACAAAAGGAAATGCTTTTAGTTGGCATCGTATTAGCCGCTATCGGCTACGTCTTTGTCGGGCTTTGGGCGTTGCTCTTTGTGCCTCTATTCTTTTGGTGGTACGGTATCGAATACCTGTACCGGCTTTGTCAGTACCGCAACACCAAAAAGGCATACCGTAACATTTCGACAGAGCGGGAAGCCTACGCCAACGAAAAGGATTTAACCTACCTTACCAACCGTAGGCGTTTCGCATGGATTAAGTATTTACACATTTAATAACCCCATTAAATTTTAAGTATTATGGCAGTTAAGCAAACAAAAAAATTGAATGACAGCAGCGTAACAGACGTTACGACCGTCAACAGCACCGACCGAATCCTTATGCGGGATAGCAGCGGTAAGTTAATCCCCATTTCGCTTGCAAACCTGAAAGCGGCTATGAATGGCGGTGTAGACCAAAACGTACAGATGGACGGCGTTTTCATTATGTACCATCGTAAACAAGACGATTACCCCGTAATGGTAAAACCCCACAAGTGGCCAAGCCTACAGAGTGGCGGCGAAGTGGCCGACGGCGTAGCCATCGTAGAGGGTGGCAAAATCCTTATCGTTGCGCCTACCGAATCGTCTATGACATGGAGTAGCGCAGCCGTTAGCGGTGGCGGCGTAACCACGTCAGACCGCGTTACGGCTTTGAACGATTGGGCCGGTAAAGCAAACACGACGGCACAGATTACGCACGCCGAATGTAGTAGCAACGCCTACGCCCCCGGATATTGTGCGAACTACAGCCGCGTAAACGCCAACTCTAAGGGCCTGACAGCCGGTAAGTGGTGGCTACCATCTTTGGGCGAAATGATGATGATTTACGCCAACATGACAAAGATTAACTACGCGCTTTCGCTGATTAGTGGCGCAACGCAGTTGGCAGAGGCCGGTTATTGGACTTCGACCGAGTTCAGCGCGACGAACGCCTGGCTTCTGGGCCTCCTCGGCAGCGCCAACCGCAACCCTAAGGCATCGACCACGTATCACGTTCGGCCCGTCTCAGCATTTATTGCTTAATTCTTACTCTTTAACCTTTAGTTCCCGGCGAAAGCCGGGAACATTACAACGTAATTTTCAGAAATGGCAGACAAACCGATTAAGTTAGTATCTACTACGCAACTATACTTAGATTGCAGGGCGTTACTCAATGAGATATTAGACGTTACGCCCAACTTTCCGCGTGACTATAAGTTTACTATCGGCGCAGAAATGCAAAGACTATCTGTTAGCCTGATAGAATTAGATGCAGCGGCCTACATGGATAAGACGGGCAGGGTACAAAACTTAATGAGTTTCAAAGCCAAATTCGAGACGCTTAAAACCCTAATCAGGGTAGCGGGCGAAAGACGTTGGATTAAGGGAATAGGGCGGCACGCACATATCATTGAACTGATGGACGCAATAGGAAAGCAAAGTACAGCGTGGAAAAACTCACTTACAAAAGCGAGTAAGCCGGAATCGGAAAGTTAAGACTAACCGAGAGTGCAAGTTTCCGTAATAAATGGGGCTTATACCGTCATTTACGGTTAAGAGCAAGTTAATAGGCCACAGATTGCGAGCCAACCGAGAACAGCGCGACGAACGCCTGGAATCTGAACCTCAACAACGGCAACGCCAACAACAACACTAAGGCATCGAACACGAATCACGTTCGGCCCGTCTCAGCACTTCTTACGGAAGCAGAAACGTAGTATATAAACATTGTCAGATATGGTAACGACTGATGGACTTTTAAAAGCGTATTACGATTGCCGACGGCGCAAACGCCACACGGCAAGCGCGATAGTCTACGAAATGGACTACGAAACTAAACTTATCGCCTTACGCGATAGGATTAACAACCGCGTCTATCAGCCCGGAAAGTCTATTTGCTTTGTCGTAACGCGGCCCCGGTATCGTGAAGTGTTTGCCGCCTCCTTTGAAGATAGAATAGTACACCACTATATAGCCCTACGGTTAGAGCCGCTTTTTGAGTTGGTGTTTAGTCCGCGTACTTTTAATTGCCGTAAGGAGAAAGGGCAGCTTTACGGTATCAATATTCTAAAGCAGGATATTAGGGATTGCAGCGAGAACTATACCCGGACTTGTTGGATTATGAAATTAGACCTACAGGGCTTTTTTATGAGCATCGACAAAGCCCTGTTAGCCGACCTGATAGACCGCTTTATTACTCAATACTATACCGGCAGCGACATAGACGATTTGCGCTACCTTTGCCGAATAGTCGTTTTACATTGCCCCGAAAAGAATTGCGAGAAACACAGCCCGGCGCATTATTGGGATTACCTACCCGCCAATAAATCGCTATTCACTAACGGCGAGGGCAAAGGCGTTGCTATCGGCAACCTGTTTGCGCAACTATTCGCCAATTTCCTGTTAAATGAATTTGATTGGTTTTTGGAAGAAATAGGCATTAAGTATCATGGCCGCTACGTAGATGATTTCTATTGCATACACCAAGATAAGGCCGTACTACTTAACGCCGTGCCATTGATACGGGATAAGTTGGCCGAATTTGGCCTAACCCTGAATCCTAAGAAATTCTACTTTCAGCACTACACCAAGGGCGTAGAGTTTACCGGGGCCGTCGTAAAGCCCAAAACGTCGTATTGTTGCAACCGCACAATAACCAACTTTATTGCAGCCGTCAGGCGGTTAAACAACGCCAAGACATTACGGCAAGTTGAGCACGCTGTTTGCTCTATAAACAGTTATTTGGGCTTGTTACGACACCACAACGAATACGGTATGCGTAAGAAAGTCTTAGGCATGATAGAGCGACCTGCATACGAATATATCTACATAAAAGGCCGCTATGAGATAGTGGCACTAAAGAACAAATATAAGAAGAGAATACAGACATATAAAAGAATACGTGATGGCGATTATTGAAGTACAGCCCAAAGACCCAGTTACATTGCGCGTTGATGTAATAGACATGGGCCTTTTGCACTTATTAGAAACCCGGTATGTGGTTTTGATTGAGCAACGCGATAACGACATAGTAATAGAACTATATAAGAAATGAGACAATGGACTATACAACGATACTTGAATTAGCGGCCACTATAAGCGGCACTATTGGCGGTTGGGAACTTATTAAGTATATGCTTAATATTCGTACCAACAAACGCAAGGAGAGAGCCGAAGCAGATAAAGCAGAGGCCGAGGCCGATAGCGTAGAGTTTGGAGTTTTGAAAGAAACCATAGAGTTTTTACAGACCCAACTAAAGGAGAAAGAAGAGCGGTTTTGCGACCAAACAGACCGCTTGCGCAAAGTGCAAGATGACTATTTCGAGTTGATGAAAAAGAACGCCCAAACAGAATTGGACTTACAGCGTTTTCGATGTGTGCGCCCTAAGTGCGCACAAAGAGAACCACAAAACGGATATTAACCCCTAAAACGCAGATTATGGCTAAAGTAGAAAGCATTGTGCCTTTTATCCTGAAATGGGAAACCGGCACGACAGGGGCAACCCTGACAAACGAGCAGCTTTTTGAGAAAGCGAAGAAACGCGGATTTGCAAACGACCCCGACGATTTGGGAGGGGCCACGATGTGCGGCGTTACGTTGGCAACCTATACGGAATATTGCCGTAGGAAAGGCTACCCGAAACCATCCGTAGCGGCCTTAAAGGCCATTAAGTACGCCGATTGGCTTGCAATCCTTAAAACGATGTTTTGGGATAGGTGGAAAGCCGACCAAATTACTAACGCCTCTATTGCCTTGATGCTTGTCGATTTCGTTTGGGCGAGCGGTAGTTACGGGATAACCGTACCGCAAAAGGCTATAGGCGTAACAGCCGACGGCGTAGTAGGCCCCAAGACGTTAGCGGCCATTAACGCCCGCGACCCCCGCCAACTTTTCGACCTGTTGAAGAAAGAGCGTTTAGCCTATATTGAGCGCATTTGCAAAGCCCGGCCAAAGAACTATAAGTATCGTACCGGGTGGCTTAACCGTCTTAACGACATCAAATTTTCGGGCGTATGAGAAACGAGTATAACAGGTATTGGTATCACCAATTCAGGCAAAACAATAGTAACGGTTGCAGTACGTATTTGTTCCTGATGGCCTTTGCCCTGTTGTGCCTGGTATTAGGCGGGTGCAGGACACACAAGGCCGTTACAGACGAAAACAGCACGGTATCTATTGTAGATACTACCCAAGTGGAAACGGACAGCCTGACAGCCACGCAGACGTTTACCGATACGACGCAGACCACTACGACCACAGAGCAGAACACGACAATAAACTTTGTGGACGGTGGCGGCACGGTAAGCATTGACAGCGCAGGTAACATTACGCTAACCGGGGTGCAGAGCATTACGGGAAACCTGACAACGAACACCAACCAACAAAACGGAATCAGTCAGACCAACGAAGTAACGCAAATGCACACCGATACGCAAAACGGCATAACCAATAACGAGAGCCACGCGAGCCACACAGAAAAAGAGACAAAGGCAGAAAAGCCCGTTTGGTATCAGACTATCTTAGCAAAGATTGGCGGGCTATGCTGCATTGCGGCTTTGCTTTGGCTTTTGTTCCTGTACCTGAAAAGAAAGTTTTAATGATTAGTGTTTTCTGTAATATAGTGCTTTGCCCGCGCAGTCCGAGAGGATAGAGCAGGCATTTTTCAAACCTAAGACGGTAGAAATGGCCGTAGAGCGCGTTAAAGGCCGTTGGGGTTATAACTATACACCCGACGCGAGAAACGCGCTTAAAAACGATTTTCGGCGAAATTTTAACACTTAGTAACGCCTAAATCGGCGACAAACGCCACTTTTTGCCGCCGACGGCCAAATATAACAAGAAAAACGCGATTTCTTAACACGTTATCAGGACATGGTAAGTTATTTGCCATTTCCTAACACGTAGTCTATGACTTTGCGGTTTGCCGCGTCTACCTTATCCCGGTTGTACTTAATGTAGATACCCGTTACCCTTGCGCCGTGAGAGTGGCCTAACGCTTCGCTGATAGTGTCCTTTGGTATATCCAATTCAGCGGCATAGGTGGCCCACGAATAACGCGCCCAATACCAACTTAGTTTCTTGTCTATCGGTTTTAGTTTCGGTTGGCCGTTCTTATGCTTTTCGTCTATCGGTGGCCCTATACGCGCCAGCGCATTGTCTAACGTACCCTGATAGGCTTTGGCGTTGGTGCAGCGGTCAAACATACTTAGCAGATATTTTTCGCCTTTGTACTTATCCAAAATGGCTTGCGCCTCCGGCTCTATCTTAATGCTATAGAGTTTGCCCGTCTTTGCCCGCCGGTATTCTATACGCCCGTTTACGATGCTTTCCGGGGTGAGTTTCGACAAATCGGCCAAGTTGATACCGATAAGATAGAAAGAAAGCATGAACAAATCGCGGTATTCTGTATAATGGTAGCGCGTTTCGAGGTTTACGAGTTGGCGCATTTTCTCTACAGGTAATACGCGCATCCGCGTTTCTTCTGTTTTGACTTTGTAGTGCCTGAATGGGTTATTAGTCGTAATATCATGGTCGAGGGCATAGTTAAACGCCCGGCGTAGGACTTTGATATAGGCGGCACGGGTATTAACGGCCAAGTCAGAGAGCGACGTATAATAATCGTCTATCCACACCGGGGTTATTTGTTCGCAATATAGTTTTGTGGAATCCCCACAGAATTTGTTAAGCCTGATAATAGCGGTTTTGGCTATGTACTTTGTACCGCTTGCCCGGCCCTCTAAAGTTTTCTGTATAAGGTCGTAGATAGACGGTACGCCGATAGTAGGTTTGTCTAAGTCCAAGTTGGTAAGCATTTCCTTAATTTGCGGGCGCGTGAGTTTACGCCATTGCCCGTTTTCCATCAAGTCAAAAATACGGCTACCAACAGACGTTAGCAGGGTAGTAAGCACGTCGTTAAGTTTCTTTGCGCCTTTGCCGGTGCAGCGTTTCGTAACGCTATCCCATTCGTCAGGGGCTATGTATATCCCGGTGCTTAGATAGATGTTTGTACCGTAGCCGACAACGATTTGCACCGGGTAAGTACCATCTTTCAAAGGGCGGCGGGTATCAAGTCGTAAGGTAGATTTTGCCATAAGATTTGCTGAAAATTTGCTGAATTATGTACCATATAACGCCATTTCGCGCCCTATTTTGCCCGCTTTTTGAGGGTTTGGGAAACGTCAGGAATAGCGCAAACCGCTTGAATACGCGGGGTTTGAGCGGTTAGGCCGCTATTTCCTTCTAATAATTTTGTTGTGTTCATACTCTATTGATTTTCATTTAGTTATATATTCGTGAATTTGATTTGCTGAAAATTTGCATTATTCTATAGTGAAGTCGTAGACCCCGCCAAAGCCCATTGTACCGTTAGCCACAAACGCAAAGCAGTATTCGCCGGGCTTACCCGTAACCGTAATATCGTACACCTTTGGCCGTAATTCTTTTACGGCTATGTTCAAATCGTCAGCAGAGGAAACACCAACAGACGAACCGAGCAAACTAACAGAAACGCCCGTTAGTGTTCTGGTATTCTTCTTAACGTCGAATCGGGCTACCTCAAAGTCCTTTGCTGAATAGTTGGCCGAAAACTGATAGAGGTTTACAATATCCGTTGTTTGAGGCGTACCGAAGTACATACGGAACGTAGCCGTACCTTTGAAATGGTTTGGGCTTGTATTGCCTTTGAATTGCAGCTTAGATTTAATCTTAGCCATTCCGAAAGTAGCGGCAGAAGCCAAACCACCGCTACCCTTAATAGCGTTGTGGGTTATCTTATCCATCCTAACCGCCTGACTATCTACGAGGGCAAAGATACCCACAGAATCGGCGGGAACTTGTGCGGTAGCCGTCAGGTAGGACAGACACACCAAGATAAAGCAAAGTCTTTTCATACGCGCACGTTATTTATTATAGGTATCTAATATCCCGTCGCCGTTGGCATCTAACACACCATCGTAGCGGGCAAACTGATAGCGGCCTGATATATCTACGTAGCCGTCGCCCGAAAATCGCCTTTGCAGTCTACCCGTAGCCGTAGCGTCGAATCGGTTAGCATCTACGAAAGCACAGGTAAGCGTCAGGCCGTCGCCCTGATAGGTGTAGTTTGGGTATTGCCCTGTAGTCGAGATTTCCGTTAGTTGGCCAACGAGGCTACCGGCATCAAAGGCCGTTACCCGCCAACATTTGCCGTTGGCTACCTCTACACTTAGCATTACCGTACCCGTTGAGGCTATATAATGGCCTGTAGGCGTACTTTCCTTATCGTCGCCGTCAGATGAACACCCGGCGAGTAACAAAAGCCCTGTAAGCCAAAATAAGTACCTTTTCATAGTTAGTAATCAGGAATTAACGCCACTATCCGACATTTCTTTTTTGTTCAGGCAATAGCCTTTCAAGTTCAGAGATACGGGCTTTGTACTTTACTATTCTATCCAACAGGGTTTCAATAGTAGTTTCAAGTTTGGCTATTTCGACATCTTCCGGGCTATCCATCCCGTCAGGTAATACGCGCATATCCCCAACGCCACGCAACAGCCATTCAGCCGATACGTCGGTATGGGCGTTAAGAATCAGCAACAAGGTATCTACCGTTATCGCGCCGTCGTGGGAGATTTGCCGGTTTAGACGTTTTTGGGTAGCCTTATCACCGTTGGCCAAACCGTTTTCCGTTTCCGCAAATTCGGCAAAAACCGCTGAAATTCTTTGTCTTACGTCGTTTTCTGTCTGCATAACCTAACACCCTTAATTGTTATAAAAAGTTAAAGATTAGACGTTTTCGCCTAAAATGTTTGGTAGTTTACCCGAAAACGTCTATCTTTGCACCCGATATAAGTAAGTAACTAAGTAGCGGTACAAGAAAGGCTGTCGGACATCTAAGCCCAACTATCGAATAATAACCAACTGCAAAGATACGGCAGTTTTTCTTTTCCGCCAAAGGTATAAGTAAGTAAATAAGTAATTTTAACTAAAATTTGTCGATTATGGCACAAAAGAGCATCAAAAACGGAAAATATGCAGTCAAGGAGTTACCCGCCTTACGTGCAAAGATTAACCGGGAGTTCCTGATTAGACTACAGCCCAAAGAGGGTAAAAGTCAGTTGGTAGGCTTTACGCGCCTTTGCCTCATAATCGGCGACCTACACGCCGAACACTACGCCAAGAAAGCGTTAAGCAGCAAAGAGACCGCACCACGTTTCAGCATGGGCGCAGGTAAGGGTATGCAGGTAGTTTTCTTTCCACGTTGATTATTCACCCAAAAATAACAAGTAGCACAAATGAAAACAGAAAAGGTAACACGCGAGGAATTGCGCAGTATGGAAATGGGAGAGAGCCGGACGTTTGAACTACCAAACGCCCAGGCTTGCGACAACGGTAAGGCCGTTGCCTACCAAATGCAGAATCTTTTGGGGTGCAAGTTTAGTGTAACGACTGACTACACCGCAAACAAACTCACTATCACTAAGAACGCTTTATGATAATAGACAAGCCGATAGTAAACCCTGATGGCCTGTATAATCAAAAGCAGACCGCCGCCGCTCTACACATAGACCGGCACACCGTAGCCCGTTACGAGGCCGACGGAATTATTAAGTTTCGCATCCGTAAGGCAGGTAAGGCAAAGGTTACTACCGGGGCCGATATTATCAAGTGTTGGCAAGGAATGTACACAATTAAATAACTAAGATTATGGCACAGATTGTAATTACCGTTGCGCTATCCGCGCTTTGCATCGTTTCGCTTATCATAGTGGCAAAGGACATTAAGGCGATTGCCGAAGAAATGGGGGGGGAGTAAAGTAATATGGCAAAGTACGACCCCAATAAGGAAAGGTTAGGTAGTCAGGCAATGGCGTTGCAGCGCATGGCCAAGATTTACCCCGATACCTACAAAAAGGTATGCGAGAAAAGGCAGGTACACGCCTGTTTGTACAAACTACCCGTAGAGAAATTCGATGAAATATGCGTTGAGGCTTTACGCGGTTTGGTTAAAGAGGGAATTTGCAAACGTATTAGATAACTTTTAAGCACTATTAGTTATGAAAACAGATTTTTGTATTAGCGTACAGGTCAATATCGGAGTAACGCCCGAAGTCGTGCAGCTTGTTACGGCTATCCTGACCAAGCAACCGACGGCGGTAGTAATACCGGCCCCGTCAAGTGAACAACCACAGCCCGAAGCCGAGGCCCCAACGCCCACACCGGCGAAGAAAGGACGCGGTAAGGCTAAAACCGCCGACGCGCCCGAAGCACCCGCCGAGGAATCAGCACAGGCACAGGCACAGGAGGCCGCGCCCGCCGCCGATGCAGCCCCGGAAACCGAAGAGCCGCAACCCGAAGCACAAGCAGAGGGCAAGGAACTTACCGAAGAAGACGTAAGGGCCGCAATGGATAAGACGCGCCGACGCATCGAGGGCGAGGACTACAAGAACAACACCGACGGCGAGGGCTATAAGAAGTATCACAAGCAACTTACGGCCACGTTTAAGAATATCGCCGCCCTGTTAGGTAGCGATAAGCCCAGCACCCTACCCGCCGAGCAACGCGCATCGTTCATTAAGCAATGCGACGAACTGATAGTAGAGAATGGAGAAATAACCACTAAAGTACCGTACTGATATGCCCGGAGTACACGCTATATTAAGCCCAAGTGCAGCCCACAGGTGGATGAATTGCACCGCCGCGCCCCGGTTGGAAGAAAAGGCCGAGGATAAGGGCAGCACCTACGCCGAAGAGGGTACGTTAGCGCACGCCTATTGCGCCCTGAAACTGAAAGAGTTTTTGGGCCGCGATACGTCAGGCGAACACGCCGAGATAGACGAACTTAACGAGAAGTACCACACCGGCGAAATGGACGAGTACACAGATACGTACTTTACTATCGTCATGGAAAAGTACAATGCAGCCCGCCAAAAGACCCGCGACGCGCAGTTATTGGTAGAGGTACGTTTGGACTTTTCTAAGTATATCCCCGATGGCTTTGGCACAGGCGACGCTATAATTATTGCCGATGGCTGTTTGGAAATTATAGATTTCAAATACGGCAAAGGCGTTAAGGTTAGCGCAGTCGAAAACCCACAAATGAAGATTTACGCTTTGGGAGCATACGAGGCGTACAACTTTGAATATAACATAGACCGGGTTAAAATGACTATCGTACAGCCACGTATAGATAATCTTTCAGAGTTTGAACTATCCGTAGCAGATTTGGAGGCATGGGCTACCAACGAACTTGCACCCAAGGCGAAAGAAGCCTTTGGCCCCGACGGTAAGCAGTTACCCGGCGAATGGTGTCAATTCTGCAAGGTTAAGGCACAATGCAAGGCGTTGGCCGCTACCTGTATCAAGACAGCCACCGAACACCCCGACCCTAAGTTAGTCAGCATCGAGGAAATGGCTACTATCATTTTGCCACAGATAGCCACTATTAAGACATGGCTAACAGGTATCGAGGAATACGCACTACAGCAAGCCTTAGACGGTACGAACTATCCGGGCTATAAGATTGTGGCCGGGCGCAGTATTCGTAAGATTACCGACCCCGAAGCCGTGATGAAACTTTTAGAGGATAACGGTTTTGCCCGCGATACCTTTGTAAAGCCAACGGAACTACGTACCATTACCGACCTTGAAAAGTTGATTGGTAAGAAACGCTTTGGCGAGTTGTGTAACGACTACATAGAGAAGCCGCAGGGCAAACCGACGTTAGCCCCGGAGAGCGACAAACGCCCGGCTTTCAATGCAGCGGCAGACGATTTTAGCGGTATTGATGTATGATTGTCAGGCTACGAGTTAGTAAGGTAGAGCAGGTAGTTTGCAATAACTACACGCTACAGGTTGAGCCGGAGGCGTTGGCCCAAATGCTTTCAGACATACCGACCAACGACTTACGCCAGATACTAAGAAAAGTAAAACCCTTATAAACAAGTAATATGAGAAGTAAGACAGCAAATTGGTTTATCGTCAAAATCCGTTACGAGAAAACGGGAGAGGACGGGCTACAGAAGAAAGTAACGGAAATCTACGTAGTGGATGCTGTTAGTTTCGGAGAGGCCGAAACCCGGATAACGGAATACATGGCCGCGTACATTAACGGCGAATTTGAGGTGCAGGATATTAGCCGCGCCGCCTTTAAGGAAATTTTCTTTAGCGACGAAGAGACCGCCGACAGATGGTATAACGCTAAGTTGGAGTTTATCACCATTGACGAAAAGACCGAAAAGGAAAAGCGCAGCGCAGTAACGTACTTAGTTCAGGCCGGTACTTTCGACAACGCCCTGAAAAGCGTAAACGAGGTTATGGGCGGTACGATGATAGACTACGTTACGGCTAAGATTGAAGAAACTAAGATTATGGACGTTTACGAGTACGTCAGCAAAGACGAATCGGAAACGAGCGAGTAAGCACTAAGAGAGTATTAACAATAGTTATTCACATTCAAAAACAAAGTAATTATGATTACACCACAAGTTAAAGAGAGTAAGGTTATTTTCGGCCCGTGCCGTCTTTCCTACACTCACGTTTTCAACAGGTATAACCCTGATGGCCCGCAGGAAGAGGGCAAGTTTATGACAAACGTCTTAATCCCCAAGGATGAAAAGGAAACTATCGAAGCCATTAAAAAGGCTATCGAAGAGGCCAAGAAAGCCGCTATCGTTTCCAAGTGGGGAGGCAAAGAGCCAAAGAAACTTGATATGCCTTTGCGCGACGGCGACGAAAAAGACGATGAAAACTACGACGGTATGCTTTTCGTCAATGCGAAGAGCAACACGCGCCCCGGCATCGTTGACCGTAAGAAAGTGCCTATCGTAGACGAAGAAGAAGTTTACAGCGGCGTTTGGGCTATCGTTTCCGTTACGTTCTTTGGCTATGACAAGAACGGTAACAAGGGCGTTGCTTGCGGCCTTAACAACATTATGAAGTTTAAGGACGATGAACACTTTGGCGGCAGAGTTTCAGCCGAAAGCGACTTTGGCGACGTTGAGTTAGACAACGAGGACGACGAAGATTTGTAAGCCTTTTTAGTTGTTTGCCATAAGGTTTAGATTTTAAGACGCGCCCCGGCTACCGGGAAGATGTGGTAGCCGGGGCAGTAAAAAAAAGAAAAGCGTATGACTATCGTACTTTTAAGTATCATAATCCTGTTATCGGTTGCACTTGTTACCGTAGTAAGGCAAAAGCAGCAGCCCGTAAAGGACACGAAGCCCAAGGGCGACGAACTGATAAGCCGGTATATTATTACCAGGCTTACGCAGCAGAACTTTATTAAGGCGGTTAATATCGTCATGGACTTAGTACAGACAGAGGGCGCAGACATTGAAGTTATCTACGATAATCAGGTAATCTTTAACGGTTACATTGATATAGACGAAAACGGCAATAATAGGCCCCATTTCTACTACAATAAAAAAGTATTAGACGCTAACGGCATCATTTACAAATAAAGCACTATGACACAGAAAACAGACAATAACGAGCCGTTGACTATAGACGTTGCGACCGAAGCCGTAGAAGCGGAAATAGGCGTTACCGTCGAGTTATGGAAAAAGGAGCGTAAGGCGGCATCCGACAAACTGGAGAAAGGCCGTAGACTAAAGCGCACACCCTTTGAGGCTATCGAGGAAAAGGGCTACTTAGACCCTAAGACGATGTACGACGAATATCAAAGAATCCAAAACCGGGAATCGCGTTTGTCGGCATCCGAGAGAGAGGTTATTTGTGGCATCGTAGAAACGGCTATGCGTACCGTCTTTGCCCGTAAGATTGACGAGGCGAGAAAGGCCGGAGAGGTTAAGCCCGGAATCCAAAAGAAAAAGAGAACCAAGAAAGCAACCCCTAAAGCAAAGAAGTAATGCGAGAATTAGGAATAGACATAGAAACGTACAGCAGTAACGATTTGGTTAATTGTGGCGTTTACAAGTACGTTGAGGCCCCGGACTTTGCTATATTGCTTTTCGCGTATAGTGTTGATGGCGGGCCGGTGCTTTGCGTTGACTTAGCACAGGGCGAGAAATTGCCCGACGATGTATTTGCAGCCCTGACAGACCCGGACGTTATCAAGACCGCGTTTAACGCCGCCTTTGAAAGAATCTGTATTAGCGTCTATTTCTTTGGGGGTAAACTCTTAGACCCGGCGCAATGGCGTTGCACGATGGTATTAGCCGCCCGGATGGGCTTACCGCTTTCGTTGGGGCAATGCGGCGAGGTGCTACGTTTGGCAGAGGGCAAAATGACAGAGGGTAAAGCCCTGATTAGATACTTTAGCGTACCCGCGCCAAAGACAGGCAAACGGCATCTACCAAGCGACGCGCCCGACAGGTGGCAGGTATTCAAAGAGTACAATATTAGAGACGTTGAGGTAGAACAAGCCATTAAGAAAAAGGTACAGCGTCTAAAGCCCGCCGCCTTTGACGAAGATTTGTACGTAGCCGACCAAGAAATTAACGACCGGGGCGTGATGATAGACCGCGTTTTGGTAGATGCAGCCGCCCGGTTTGACGAAGAGTATAAGGCCGAACTACTGAAACAGGCGCAGCAGCTTACCGGCATGGATAACCCCAACAGCCCGGCGCAGATTAAGGATTGGCTACACAAGGTAACGGGCTTTACCGTTGCAAGCCTCAACAAAGCCAACTTAGACGATTTGGATAAGAAACTTATCTATTGGCCCAAGGCGCAGCAGGTTTTGGCTATACGCCGGGAAATGGGTAAGACCTCTAACAAGAAATACGAGGCTATGCAGAAATGCGTCTGCAACGATGGCCGAATACATGGACTTTTGCAGTTTTGCGGCGCAGCACGTACAGGCCGATGGGCCGGTAGGTTGGTACAGGTGCAGAACCTACCGCAAAACCATTTGGAGAGTTTGGACTACGCCCGCAGTTTAGTACGTCAGGGCGACTTAGAAGAGTTTGAACTAAACTACGGTAACGTCACTTTCGTACTTAGCGAGTTGATACGCACGGCGTTTATTGCCGCGCCCGGCCACACTTTCCACGTTTGCGACTTTTCGGCTATCGAGTGCAGGGTTATTGCATGGTTGGCCGGTGAAGAATGGGTATTAGACGTTTTCAGGACTAACGGCGACATCTATTGCGCCAACGCCTCTAAGATGTTCAAAGTACCCGTAGAGAAGCACGGACAAAACGCGGAACTACGCCAAAAGGGAAAGATTGCTACTTTGGCTTTGGGCTACGGTGGCGGCGTTTCGGCTTTGGAAGCGATGGGCGGTAGCCGGTTAGGACTTACCGAAGCCGAAGAAAAACAGATTGTAGCCCTTTGGCGTGACAGCAACCCGCGTATAGTCAAGATGTGGAGCGTTATAGAAAGGGCGGCTTTGACGGCCATTAAGACCGGCGAGAGCGTAACGGTATATCGTAATATCGTTATCGGCAAGCGTTGGGGTATGCTTACTATTACGTTACCGTCAGGGCGCACTATCTGTTACCCACGCGCTGAAATAGGCACAGAGTATAACGATGGATGGCGAGGCGACCACGAAATAATAGAGTACGAGGGCCTTAACCAGACTACGAAGAAATGGGGCAAGGTACGTACCTACGGCGGTAAACTTACCGAGAACATAGTACAGGCCGTAGCCCGTGACATCTTAGGCATCGTAATACTACGCGCCAAGGCCGCAGGGCTTAACGTGGTTTTCCACATTCACGATGAAATAGTAGTAGAGGCCACGCCCGACCAAACTTTGGCCGACGTTGAGGCCCTGTTTAGCAAACCGATTGAATGGTGCAGAGACCTACCCCTGAAAGGCGCAGGGTACACTACACCGTACTATCTGAAAGACTAACAATTAAAACTTAGGAAATATGAAAGAAGATGCAAAAGATTTGGCCGGTTGTAGTTTAGGCTGTTTCGGCGTTATTATCGCTGCCCTGATAGTCGTAGACTTAATCGTTTTGGGTATCAAGTCCGCTATATGGCTTTGGAATTTGTAGACGTAAAACGGTAGAAACGACGTAGGCCGCGAGAAAAGCCGCAAGGTGATAAACTATACACCCGACGCGAGAAACGCGCTTAGAGCGAGAATTTAACGAAATATTAACAATTAAACACCCTGAAAGAATGGAATCAAAGGAAATTGAGGCTCAAATTGAGCAGACAAACGCGCAGATTAACGATTTGCGAGGCAAAAAAGCAGACCTGTTGCGCCAACTCAAAGAGGCCAAGCAGGTAGAGTTTGAGGCACAGCACGGCGTTAAGTCAGGCGACAGAATCCAAACCAAAAAAGGCGAAGCATACTACTATGATAGTTTCGGTATTGACGCTATCGGATTTGTGGTTATCTTTTGCCACCCGGTTAAGAACGATGGCACACCAAGCAAGGCCGTAAGGCATCTTTCGGAAAGCGATTTTTGAAACCCTCTAAATTTGGAAGATATGGAAGAAAAAGTAAAAGTTTGCGTAGAAGTTAATAAGCAGTTTATCCGCGAAGTCATGGTAGCGGTAGGCATTACAGCCGCCGACCCCAAGGCCGCTAACAAGTTGCTCGAAAAGATGGGTAACGAAATTGTCTTAGACGAAGCAATGATAGACGATGAAGATAAAAGCAAGGAAATGCGATTTACCTTTGCGGCTATTGCTATCGGTGCAGCGGCTAAGATGGTAGACACGGAAGAGACAGCAGAGAAACAAAACCCTAAAGAATAAAGCATTATGACAGAGAACCAAGAATTAAAGTTGCAACTTTTGGATAAGTTCGCAAACATCGAAAAGCCGGAAACGGTAGACTTTTGTAAGGCCGCTTTCGATTGGATAACCGAAGAGCCGATAGCAAAGCCAAAGGCCCCGGTAAGGGATGGAATAGCCAACGGCCCTTGCGGTATCATGGAAGAGTTACCCGATGGCATCTACTACGTTTTGGCCGACGGCAGCGTAGTACCGTTCATTCCCGATATGGGCGTAGATGGCAGCTTAGACGGTAGCCAAGTAAGATACGTAGGTATTAAGTGGGGTAGCCGTAGCCTCAAAGTGGCTTTGCACGACGCAGCAGATGGCGAAGAGATTACGCTAACGTCAGGTAAGGACATAACCAAATACGACGGTTACAAAGATAACTATTTGGACGCGGTAGCCGATTGGAACGGCAAAGCCAATACCGAACACCTGAAAGCCATTGGACTTAATAAGGAAATCGTTTTGGCCGACGGCGAGTATATCCCAAGTTTGGGCGAAATGTACCTTATCTATCTGAATCGTAAGGCACTTAATCAGGCTTTGGAACTGATAGGCAGCGACCCGATTAAAGGCGATTGGTATTGGACTTCTACCGAGCTCAGCGCGTCGGGCGCCTGGCTTCTGTACCTCAACTACGGCGGCGCCTTCAGCGGCACTAAGGCTTCGTACACGCTTCACGTTCGGCCCGTCTCAGCATTTATTAGTTAGTTCTTAATTGTTACACTTTAATCTTAGCCCGGCGAAAGCCGGGCCACTAAAAAGCAAAATCGTATGAACATAATAAACCAATTCAGAAGAAAAGCCCGTATCGTAGAGGAAGTTTGCGACACCCGGTATTTGCAGGCAGCACAGGAAGCCGAATACCACGTACCGCAGACAGATACGGACTACCCGGTTTACTTAACCGTGAAAGTTCAGGTAAAGGTAGCGTTTGTTTGGGTTACGGTATGGGCTGAAAGTTGCGACATAACCGACGGAGACACGCGGCCACACATTCTTAAACGTGCAAACCGATTGCACAGAATTTTGGAGGGCAAAGAACATGGATAAGCAGAAGAAACGCCCGGAGTGGGTGCAGTTAGAATTATTCCCCGAAATGAAAACCCCACAGGGGGGGGAGCAGTCAGTAACCAACAAAAGTAAAACCGCCAATGGATAATGAACTTTGCGGCACTTGTATATCTTACGAGCCGGATAAGGCAAGAACCGGCGTAGGAGAGTGCATAATATCAGGTTGTCAGGTATGCGAGTGCCAACAAAGTTGCATAGATTGGCGTAACGGAGGGCCTGACTATGAACGAGAACAAAAAGTATTGCGTAACGGCAATTAACAGACTAACCGGCCAACGTGAAATCATATCCGGGGCCTGTAGCAAGGAAAACGCCGATGCTATCCGCGCCCGCATGATGGCCACTAAGCCGGGAAAGAGACCCTACACCTACCCGCTAACGGTAGAGTACCCGAAACAACTTAATTTATTTACAAAGCAGTTAGATTTATGAATTTTCAGATAGACAGGAATACACTATTACGAGCGTTGGAACGGACACGTAACGCCGTAATCACATACCGCGAAACTTATAAGCAAGGCGGTTGGTTTGATGTGTTTAAGTGCTACATATTTACGGCTGATTGCGACCAACTCACTATAGAAACGAGCAACAGCGAAATTTATATGCGCGAGACGGTAAGCATAGGAAACCCGACAGCGGATAAAAAGACGTTTGCCGTTAATGCCAAGCAACTTATATCGGCCATTAAGTCGTTAGACGGCCAGAGTTTAGAGTTTGACGTATTGGAATACCAGGTTATCGTCAGGCACTCAATAGGTAGTTTTGCTTTGCCTATATTTGAGGGCATCGAGGACTACAGCGCACGAAGAAAACCGGCCATTAACTACGACACGGCGCAGCATATCGAAATGGAAGCACCGGGGTTACGCTCTATCCTGAATCGCCTTGCGTTTGCAATGGCCGACGATGATTTACGCCCGGTAATGAACGGTATAATAATTAGCATGAAAAAGGAGCATACCGATTTCGTAGCATCCGACGGCCACGTATTAGCGAAAATCCGTAAGCAGTCTATTACGACAGAGAAACCGGCAGACGTTGTTTTGCCGCGCCGTATTATCGGTATTTTGCAAAAGGTACTACCGACTACCGGCTTTGTCGAAATGGACTTTAACGCTTTCGATGTGAATTGGCCAACCGACAGCAAAGAGCCACAGCCCGCCCCGGTATATCAGATTATCGTAGACGGTTTGACCATTGTAGGCCGACCGATAGAAGGCCGCTACCCTAACTACGACAGCGTGATACCTACGCAGTTTAGCAAAGGTTTTACTACCGACCGCGTAGCCCTGATAAAGTCGTTAGAGCGACTTAGCCAATTCACGAACAATTCAGGGCTAATTACTATATACCTGAATAATGGCAGCGTAAAGATGGATGCAGCCGATTACGATTTTTCACTTTCGGCTACCGAGGTTTTGCCCTGTAGTTACTACGGCGAGCCGTTCAAATTTGGTTTGCAAGATTTCCGTTTAATCAAGTTGCTAAAAAGCATAGTTGCGGCTACAGAGGCTACGTTTAGAATCGTAGACCAAAGCCGGGCGATTATCATTGAGCCGGGAGTGCAGCCATTGAGCGAAGAAATAACTATGCTGTTAATGCCAATGTTAATAAGAGACTAATCCCCGGAGCGTATGCGTAAAGTAGATATAAACCGCCGTTACAGGAGTTGCGCGATATATTGCGTAACAATAGGCCGTAAGAATGATGGCCGGGGCCATATTACGTGGAAAGCCCTTGAAGAAAGATTTGGTATAGGTTGGGAATCTTTGACCAACGAACTAAAGGTAAATGGCATATTGCACGGCACGGTAGGTTATATGTACCTAACGCCGCGTTGGGCGGCTATGACAGCAGCGGAGCAGATGGAAGAAATAAAGAAGATTTACCCTTATCCCTATAACGAAAGATGATTGTACTTAGTTTATTCGACGGCATGAGTTGCGGACAAATCGCTTTGCGCGAATTGGGCGTTACGATAGAAAAATACTACGCAAGCGAGGTAGATAAGTTTGCTATTGCTAACACGATGGCCAACTTTCCCGACACGGTGCAGTTAGGTGACGTGCGAGATATTGACGCTACGGCGTTAGGACATATCGACTTACTGATAGGCGGTAGCCCGTGCCAAAGTTTTTCCTTTGCCGGGAAACGCGCCGGTATGAGTACCAAGACTAACGAAAAGATACTGACTTTAGACAGATACCTGGAGTTGAAGAAACAAGGCTTTGAGTTTGAGGGCCAAAGTTACCTGTTTTGGGAATATATCAGAATCCTACAGCAAGTCAGGCAGACCAACCCCGGCGTTTTCTTCATGCTCGAAAACGTGGAAATGGGTAAACGGTGGGAAAGCGTCATAGACGAAGCGATAGGCGTTAGAGGCGTACACATTAACAGCGCGTTAGTATCGGCACAGGTAAGAAAGCGTATCTATTGGACTAATATACGTACATTCCAAAGTACGATGTTTGTACCGCCTGACAGCGCGATACCGCAACCAAAAGACAGGGGTATTTTGCTAAAGGACATCTTAGAAACAGACGTACCGCAACGCTACTACCTGAAACCCGAAGTAGTGCAGAAACTCTTAGCCCACAGCGAGAGGAACAAAGAGGCCGGTAACGGCTTTGGTATGAAGCCACGCGGGGGGGGGAGAAAATGAACGCTCTTAGAGTTGGCGGCAGATATGTTTACGACTTAGTATTAGTTGAACATGAAAGAGTTTGTAAAGATGGACTACAAAGGCAGAGTTTCACCGAACCAGGACAAAGCAAATTGCCTATCGACTAAGAACTATCATAGCGACATGGATTTGATTTGTGTAGCCCAAAGAGGACATGAGTACAGAGGCGAACCCGCGCACTTTATACCCAGTACCCAACCCGGTAAGACGAATTGCCTTACGACGGTAGCAAAAGACAACTTGATATTACAACGGCCACGCGGAGCGAACAAAGGCGGCTTACACGTAGACAAATCGCCGACGTTATCCGCTAACGCATGGGAACAAAATAATTTAGTGGTGCAGATGAAAGAAGAAAGTGTAAAGCAGATAAACCCAAGCCGGGAAAGTGGAGGTACACAGCCCCGGCAGCAAAACCGCGTATATGATGCAGACGGGCAGGCCCCGGCGTTGATGGAGGGCCACGGCGGCAGAACCATTAACGTATTAGTGGGGGGGGATGCAACCGAAGCAGTCATAAGACGGCTAACCCCTACGGAATGTGCGCGATTGCAGACTATCCCGGATTGGTACAAATGGGAAGTTTCCGAGACACAGCAATACAAAATGTTAGGTAACGGTTGGACGGTTGAGGTTATAAAGCATATACTTTCGTTTCTACCTGAAAACCTAAAAAAGTGATGGCTTATGAAAGAGATAGTTTTTAGTCACAAAATAAGTGAATCAATGAATAGCGGTTTTGTCAAAATACTGCAAGATAAGTTGATGAACGAAGAAAGACCGTTTGAAATGCGTATGCGCAGAATCGTAAGCGGTATTTGGGAAGTGGAAATATACACCGACGGCGAGAACTACCAACATTTCAGGAACTTGTTAAAGGAGTTAGTGTAATGGGTACGATTGAACTTAGCCACGATTTCGCTTTGGATATAGCGACAGCGCACAGCCGCCTATCTAAGAAGTGGAAAAACAAAAAGTGGCAATGGAGCGACTTAGTACGCCGATGCAGCCAGACGAAGCGCACCGACGAAAGCGTAGGTGAATACCTGAAAATGACCAAACAGGAACAAGCCGACATTAAAGACGTGGGCGGCTTTGTGGGCGGTTATCTTTCAGGCGGTACACGCAAAACGGCTAACGTGATGTGGCGTAGTGTGGCCACGCTTGATATAGACTACGGCACGGCCAGCGTTTGGGATGATTTCACGATGCAGTTTGGCTTTGCCGCTATGCTATACAGCACCCACAAGCACACCCCGGAAAAGCCGCGTCTAAGGTTGGTGTTTCCTCTATCCCGGAACGTAAAGCCAAACGAATACGAGCCGCTTTGCAGAAAGATAGCCGACACGTTGGGTATAGACCTATTCGACATAACGACGTATCAGTTACCGCGCCTATTCTATTGGCCGAGTACGAGCCGAGACGGTGAGTTTATATTTGAGTATCAGGACGGCCCCGCTTGCGACGTGGACGCGATACTAAAGACCTACGTAAACCCGTTTGACGTATCAGAATGGCCGATGGGTAGCCGTGAGACCGAAGCCGTAGCCCACGAACTACGCAAGGCGGGCGACCCGTTGGAAAAGCCCGGACTTATCGGCGCGTTTTGCAGGGCCTACACCATAGAAGATGCTATAGATACGTTTCTGCAAGATGCTTACGTAAAGACGGGTACAGATGGCCGCTATACGTACAAGTTGGGTAGCGTTGCCGCCGGTTTGGTTTGCTACGAGGGAAAGTTTGCCTACAGCCACCACGAGACAGACCCGGCGAGTATGCAGCTTTGCAACGCTTTCGACCTTTGCCGTATTCACCTTTTCGGCGTACACGACGAGGGTAGCCGGGTAACTGACATAACCCGTTTGCCGTCGTACCTGAAAATGCAGGATTTCGCGGCCAAAGATAAGACCGTGCGCGTATTGCTTACCAAGGAACGCCGCGCCGATGCTGAAAGCGATTTTGCCGACGTGGATTTAGACGAAGCGGAAACCCCGGAAGAGGCTAACACGGATTGGATGGCAGATTTAGAGTACGACCGTAAGGGAGCGATTAAGTCTACGGCCAAAAACATTATCTGCATTATCGAGAATGACCCGCGCCTAAAAGGGCATCTTTGGCACGACCTGTTTAGCGGCTTTGATTTGGTTAAGGGCGGTTTGCCGTGGGATAAGAAAGCGACCCAATGGGGAAACCGCGACGATGCTAACTTACGCATCTACTTAGAAGAGAACTACGGCGTAACCGGCAAAGATAAGATTAAGGATGCAAAGGACGCGGTATTTACCCGCCGCCGGGTGCATCCGATACGCGACTACCTGAATAGTCTAACGTGGGATGGTACGCCGCGCCTTGATACGCTTATAGTAGACTACTTAGGCGTTGAAGATACCGCGCTTAACAGGGCTATGACCCGAAAACACTTTACCGCCGCCGTAGCCCGCGTTATGAATCCCGGTTGTAAGTACGACTATTGCCTGATTGTGACCGGGGCCGAGGGCATAGGCAAATCTACCCTGTTTAGCGTGATGGGCGGCGAGTGGTTTAACGACAGCCTGGTAACGATGGAGGGTAAAAGCGGTATGGAACAAGCGCGAGGCGGTTGGGTAATAGAGTTGCCCGAATTGGGTAGTATCAAACGAAGCGACGTAGAGCAGGTGAAAGCCTATATAAGCCGTCAGGATGATACCTACCGGCCCGCCTACGGTACGGTAACGGAAAAGCACCCGCGCCAATGTATATTTTGCGGTACGACCAACGAAACGTATTTCCTGAAAGGCGACACGGGAAACCGCCGCTTTTGGGTTATGGCCGCTGATGCTGACAGGCGTAAGCATAACGACGTTAAAGCCGACCTGATGGCAGAGCGTGACCAAGTTTGGGCCGAGGCCGTAGAGCGTTGGAAAGAGGGCGAAAAACTCTACCTACCCGCCGACATGGAAACGGAGGCAAGGCACAGGCAAGCCGAGTATAACGACGATGCAGACGACCCGGTTAAGGATATGCTTTTGGCTTACCTTGACATGAAGTTACCGGGAGAGTGGCAGACGTGGGATTTGAAACGCCGACGCGCCTACATTACCGACCCCGACCCGTTAGACCAAACCGGCACGGAAGAGCGTACCAGAGTTTGCGCCGCAGAGTTCATTTGCGAGAGGTTAGGCCGCGATATGGGCGATAAGGAATACAAATACTTAGCCCGTAGGGTTTGCCGCCTCATAGACGATTTACCCGGTTGGGAGCGTATGGGCGTATCGAAACACGCCGCCGCGATTTATGGAGTACAGAAGTCATTTAGAAAGTTATTCGATTATGAAGAAAACGACGATATTTAACCCCGGAATCGGTAAACCGAACTTTGGTTTACCTTTGAGTTTCGGTTTACCAAAAAATGTTAATGCCGGTAAACCAAAAAATTTCGGTTTACCTTTGGTTTACCGTTTAGTTTACCGCGAAACACCTTTGTATAAAGGCGGTTTAATAAAAGTAAACCAAGTAAACCAAGAGTTTATAAAAGAGTTTGTGATTATAGTATTAAACGGGAATAAGAGCATTAACGCGAGCGCGTGCGCGAGACCAAACTAATATTACGTATAATGTTATAGAGTTTAAGTTTACGGTTTATAGTATGAAAAAAGGTATTGAAAACATAGTCAGACATTCCGAGGTATCGGAAAAGGAAATAGAGAAATATTTGTGCAAGCGAATGAAAGAAATTGGTTTGCTATGCCTCAAATATTCAAACCCGAATGAAACCGGCTACCCGGACAGGGTGATAGTGTTACCGGCCTCACAATGTATGTGGGTAGAGTTGAAGAGCAAAGGGCGCAAGCCGTCTAAAGTTCAGGAACTACGTATAGCAGAGTTGAAGAAACTAAAGCACGTTGTTTGGGTGATTGATAATAAGCCCTTAGTCGATGAATTGACAGAGGAACTAAAGAAGTGGTTAGCCGACAACGAGGCCGAGTTTGAAAAGTACGAGACAAAAAAAATACAAACCCAAAATTAGCGTTATGATTTTCAGACCTTACGAATATCAGCAAACAGCGATAAAGTGGATTTTGAAAAATCCGCGTTGCGGCCTATTCCTTGATATGGGTTTGGGTAAGACGGTTAGCACCCTAACCGCTATTCAGGAACTTATAGACGATTGCGAGATTAGCCGTACCTTAGTCGTAGCACCTAAGAAAGTAGCCGAAACCACATGGACTACAGAGGCCGAGAAATGGGAACACCTGAAAGGCTTAACGGTTGCAAAGGTGATGGGTACGGAGAAACAACGTAAGATGGCGTTGGCATCCAAGGCAGACGTTTACGTTATAGGCCGTGATAGTTTCGTTTGGTTGGTTGGCCTCTACGGTGGTAATCTACCCTTTGACGTTTTGGTTATAGACGAACTTACGAGTTTCAAAAGCAGTAAGTCGAATCGCTTTAAGGCTATGCGTATGGCCACGCCTACCGTTAGCCGCGTTATCGGCCTGACAGGTACACCAGCACCTAACGGCCTGATAGACCTTTGGGCGCAGATGTATTGTTTGGATATGGGCGAGCGTTTGGGTAAGTCAGTAACTAAGTACCGGGAAACGTACTTTGATACCTATAACCGAAATGGCATTACCCTACGTTGCGACATTAAGAAAGGTTGCGACGATATTATACGGCGTAAGATTGCCGATATATGTTTGTCGATGCAGGCCAAAGACTATCTGCAATTACCCGACCTGTTAGTGCATACTATCCGGGTGCAGCTTTCGCCGTCTGTTATGACAGCGTACACGAAGTTTGAACGGGAAAAGGTTTTGGAGTTTCAAGACGAACACGCCGGGGAATCCGCAAACATCTTAGCCAACAGCGCAGCGGGCTTAATGAATAAGTTAAGTCAGTTTGCCAACGGTGCAATATACGACGAAGATAGAAACGTGCATGAAGTACACGACGAAAAGTTAGACAGGTTAGCCGAGATAATAGAAGCGGCCAACGGTAACAGCGTATTGGTTTTCTATCAGTTCAAACACGACGTAGACCGCATCGTTAAGAAACTGAAAGGCTATACCGTGAAAGTCTACAAAGACGAATCGGAGTTAAAGGAATGGAACGCGGGAAAGATTGACGTACTATTAGCGCACCCGGCATCTACGGCCTTTGGCCTGAATATGCAAGCCGGTGGCCACTACATAGTTTGGTACGGTACAGGTTGGAACTTAGAGTTATTCCAACAGGCCAACGCCCGCCTACACCGTCAGGGCCAGCAGTACCCGGTACAAGTCTACAAGTTGGTTTGTGCCAACACCGTAGACGAAAGAGCCGTAGCCGCTTTGGAAAATAAGAAAGGCGTACAACAAAGTTTGTTGGATAGTCTTAATTACCTGATAAGAAAGCATAGTGCAGCAGTTAAGTAACAACTAAACAATATACGACGATGGCGAAAGATAAAGACTACGTTAGCATGATACACAAAAACAGGTGGCTACGATTGCGTAAGGCCAAACTTACGAGTAACCCGCTTTGCGAGAGGTGTAAGGAAAACGGCATAACCAAAGAGGCTACCGAAGTACACCACGTAACGCCCGTAGAAGATGGATTGACACAGCGAGAGAAAGAAACGCTTATGTACGATATTCACAATTTACGGAGTTTGTGCCACGATTGCCACGTACTTACTCATACTGAAATGGGCCGTAGTGGTAAGGCACACGCGAAACGTCGGGCATCCGAGCAGATGGCGCGTTTTTGTAAAAAATTTCTCATTTGTTTAATATTGTTAAAAATGTTAAAGGGGGCGGTCATTTTTTAACACTCCCTACCCCGGTCGAACCTCGCCCATCCCTTTCTCCATGCGTGAGTAGTTTTTTGAGGCTGTGGGGGTAAGCCGGTTTTAGTTAGTACGATTTTGAATTATGGAAAAAAGACGTAGAATAAGCAAGGCCGACGTTTCGGTTATGGCCGTTGAAGAAATACAACTGCAAAGCCTGGACTTTGGCGACGTTGGGTTAGAGTTGAAAGACCTTAACCTAAATTTCTTCGACGTGAACGGGAAACAAAAGTATTCAGAGGAAACCCGCTACCTGAAACCGAAAGTGTACGTTAAGCCCAAAGGGTTTTACGCCTGCGAAAACGCGGTCAAACTTGCCCGTGAATTGCGGTTAGACTTTGGAGAGCGTGCCGACGTAGTGGTTAATGGCAGTTTCATATTTGGCGACTTTATAGAAGCCTATTTGATAGCACAGAAAGCCGTCTGCAAACGCATGATAGTATCTACGCTTTCGCTATCAGAAAACAACGTCGATAGTTTTCATAACCTGATGGCTAAAGGTTGGATAGAGCGATTAGACTTAGTGATTAGCCACTATTTCTATAGCCACGAAAGATATAAGTTAATTCCTTACGTCTACAAGCGTTTGGATATAGACGATAAATTTCAAATGGCCGTCGCTTTCGTTCATACCAAGGTGATAGCCTTTGAGACACGCGGAGGCCGTAAGATAGTGATACACGGTAGCGCGAATTTGCGCAGTAGCGGTAACGTAGAGGCTTTCACCATCGAAGAAAACCCGGAGTTATACGATTTCTACGTAGGCATCTACGACGGTATAATAGAGCGGTATGCCACCGTTAATAAAGTTTCTAATCGCCGGGAACTTTGGCAGGAGATAGGAGGCGAAAAGTCTAACAAAAAAAATCCGTAAACGCTATGAGCAACCAAGCAGGAAACGGACACACCGGCAGCGGTGGGAGTGGCGGCAGCGCAGCGTCAAATCGTTACGACGATATGCCGTTTGCCGCGCCGTCAGGTGGAGGCGCAGACGTGCCGTTTTAATCCGGGGAGCGGGCCTAATACGCCCGCACCCTTAATAGTTGAATAAGTAGCAAAATATAATTGATATGGCGAAACGTAAGATGAACCCTAATAGTTTGGCAAATTTGGAAAAGCGCAAGCCTTTTCAGAAAGGCCAGATTACCAACCCGAAAGGCAGACCCCGAAACCGCGTACCTGAATACCGGGAAAAACTTATGGGGCCTGATAAGGCCAAGGCGTTTCAGGGTATTAGCCGCGATGAATATTTTTCGTGGTACGAAACCCTGTTAGCCCTGAATATTGACGAACTGAAAGACTTAGAGAGCAACGCCGAAGTACCGATGTTTGTAAAGACCTACGCCCGCGCAATGGTAGCCGATATGAACGCCGGGCGCACTACGACGGTGGATAAGATGGTAGACCGCATAAATAACCGTTCAGAGCAAAACAGAGCCAAGGAAAGCGGCAGCGTAGATTTGGCCTACGACAGCGGAACGGCAGAGGCTACGGCGGCTATTCAGAAGCGTATCGGGTATAAAAAGCAGTATATTGTTAAGTTGCTCAAAAAGCAAGGCAAATACACGTCTGAAATGGCTTTGCAAGCCACCATTACGGCGCAACTCATGGTAAGGACTGAAATACTTGCAGAGGAAATTTTTAGTTGTGGTCACAAAGCCGTAAACGTAGAGATTTCCCGCGAGGGTAACAACCGCGAGAGTATCAGCCCCAAGGAAAAACTATACTTAGACCTGACAACGCAGACGCAAAAGGCGTTGAGGGCTTTAGGTATGAATACCGATAGCAAAGACCGTAAGACCCCGGAGAGCGACGGCCTTACTAAACTCATGGAAGAATTTTCTAACGATAACGACGATTAAATATGAAGAAAATATATATTAGCGGCCCGATTAGCGGATTAGAACGCAGCGAGTATTTGGCACGTTTTGCCAAGGCCGAAAGCCTGTTGGCCGATAACGGCTACCGGGTAGTGAATCCCTGTAAGTTTTTGGTTTGCCGTTGGCAATGGCTTTACAGGTTGGTAGGTTACAACGTCGCATTATGCTACGACCTTTGGCAGCTTTCCCGTTGCGATTACATCTACCTTTTGCCCGGTTGGAAAGACAGCAAAGGCGCAACTATCGAAAGTTTCTTTGCATGGCATATTGGCGTTTACCGCCTGACTGAAAAGGAGCGTAAGCCGGTAGACCTGAAAATGGCCAAGTGGATAGCCCGGCGCGAAAAGAGCAAAATAATTGCGCCTGATATACCAAGACCTGAAATAAAATAAGAGTATGACACAGGAAGAGAAAGCCAAGAAAAGGCAACTTAAAGACGAAGTAGCCGCCGAGTTACAGGCTAACCGCGATAATTACCTTACCCGCTATAGTTATGCGCTTACAGAGACCGACAAGCGTATGACAGACTACGTTTTGAGCGTTATAGATAATCCCGACGGCCATAACCTCTACGAGTTATTGAAGATACGCCGGTTTTTTCAAATGCTCGATAAGTGGGTTTGGAAGCCCAAGCGCGTAAAGAAGAAAATCAGGCTTTACGAGAAATTGAAGTTTAGCGGAACGTCCGGGCGTAGGCGTTACAAACTAACGCCGGTGCAAGTCTTTCAGATGGCTAATATTTTCGGCTTTGCCCGTCCTGATGGCCGTAGGCTTATCCGTATCGTCTACATATTCGTACCGCGAAAGTTCAGTAAAACGACATTTGCGGCGTTTTTGGCCGTTGACGATATGCTGTTTGGTGACTATAACGCAGAAGCCTACGTAGGGGCCAACTCTTACGACCAGGCGAAAAAATGCTTTAACGAAGTCAGGCACATAATGTTTGACTTAGACCCGCGCCAAAGGCATTTCAGAATTAACCGTGAAACGGTGACGTTCAGAGACCGGGGCCGGGAGAGTTTAGCGCAGTGCCTTACGTCCAACGCGCAGACCAAAGACGGCCTGTTTGCATCGTTGGCCATTATAGATGAATATTCACAGGCGAGAGACACGGCCAACAAGTCAGGCGCAGACCTAAAGAATACGCTTACGTCCTCTATGGGGCCACGCCGTAACCCGCTAACGGTTATCATTACGACGGCCAGCGACGTAATAGAGGGGCCGTGCTACAATGAATTGGAGGGCGTTAAGAAGATATTAGAGGGCGAGGGCGAAAACGACTATATGTTTGCCGACTTGTTTATGCCCGACGTAGACGATGAAGAGGGCGACCCGGCCACATGGTCAAAGGTGCAGCCCCATTTGGGTATTACGGTGCAAGATGATTACTACGAAATAGAATGGAAGAACGCCCAACTATCAGCCGAAAATATGTTGGTTTTCCGTACCAAGTTGCTTAACATATTTACCATTAACGAGGTTAAAACATGGTTTGGCTTTGAAGATGCTAACGACCTGTTAGGCGACTTTGATATAGACCACGTAACCGGGCATCCTGATTGCGCCGTAGCCTTTGACCTATCCGTGCATGATGATTTCAGCGCAGTATCTTATACCGTCTATTCCAAGGAAACAAAGCGTTTCTATTGCCACACAGACTACTATTTTCCCATTGGCGCGTTAAAGGGGCATCCCAACGAACAACTATACCGTATTTGGCACGAAGCGGGCCACCTGATATTTACCAAGGGAAAGCGCATAGACGTTAGACGTATTGCCGACGATATTATACGGCGTACTAAGTTGGTTAAGATTATCCGTATAGGCTACGACGGGTATAAGGCAAAGGACTTAGTTAATATCCTATCTACCGCCGGAGCGTCCGGGGTGCTGATACCTTACGGCCAGACCTACGGCAATTTTAACCTACCCGTAGAATCGTTTGAAATGTTAGCCTACGCAGAACCGGCGCAGATAGTCTTTAACAACAACCCTATTAACGTCTATTGCCTGACTAATTGCGTTATAGATGAAGATAGGTTGGAAAACAAAAAGCCTTTGAAGATTTCGCAGTACCGCAAAATAGACGGTACGATAACTATGCTAATGACTTTAGGGCAACTTTATTCTTATGAGCGATAACAGGAACGGCGGGCATCTAACCCGCCGTCTTTAATCGTCTATTTCGTAGCCCCGTTGGTTTAGTACCTTTTTGGCTTTGCCTTTGATGGCCTTATAAACGCCGTCTTTGCGTTTAACGACAAGTCCGAGGCTTTCCAACTTTAGTAGTATTTGGTCAATATACCAAGTTGGCAAGTTCTTACAAAAATCCCTTTCCGCTAATTCTTGCAGGGTGCAGGGAATCCAATACAGGGAGGCCAGCACGTCGTAACGATATTGCAGTAATTCACTACTCATACGCGCTTATTGTTGGCAGTCGCTAAGATTTGCTTTGCGCTGATATTCCGAAGCCCGGTAGTCTAATTCGTCGGCGATTTCCTCTAAAGGTACGTCGCTAAATTCGTCTAACACGGCATCCAATCTTTGCCTTAATTCGTCTATCCTTTTCATACACCTGTAATTTTAAGTGGTTTGCCACAATGCGGGCAGCTTATAGTAACGCCCGTAGCCGGTATAACGTCGGCAGGGCTAACGAGTAATTGCCAAACGGGTACGCCCAAGGCTATCGCAATTTTTTCAAGTGTGGCCGTAGTCAGGGAATCAGCCTTAACCATTTGTTTAACCGCTGACAGGCTTACGCCCATTTTGGCGGCTAATTCAGGTTGGGTAAGGTGCTTTTCTTTCAAAACCTGTTTTATTCTCATTTTCTGCAAATATTTTGAATTTTGGTGCAAAAATACGGCTTTTTTCTCAAAGTATAGCGTTTTCTGTACTAAATTATGTTAATAGACAGAAAAAAGTTACCTAAAAATTTGCAAGAGTACAGAAAAAACTATACCTTTGCAGCAGATTAAATTATTAAGCCCTACGGCAACACGGTTAAGCCGGTAGATATGACAGAGAAAATAACCTCAATCGTTGAGCAGTTAGAGAGCGCAAAGGCCGCTATCGGCGAGAAGTTAGGCAGCAAAGGTTACGTAGTAGCCGGTTACGGCGGCGATACCTACTACGCTTTTGTCGGTGAGGGTAAGGGTTTTCAGGGTGCAGCCCTGACACCTGTAAGCGGCAACCCTGTAATATTCGACACCGAGAAAGCCGCGAAGTACGAAGCCAATAACGGTACGTACAGGAATGGCCGGGGCGACGTTGTGATACTTAAAGTAGTAGAGGCATCCGCGTACTTTGCCAAGATATACGCAGACCTTGAAAAGAATATAGAGTTAGTTAAGGAGTTATCCAAGTAGTAACCGGGCCGGGGCCTGTACCCCGGCCACAAAACCCAAAGAGATATGAAGTTTGAAGAATTACCCGCAGAGGTACAGCAGCAGTTAGCCCAACAGAGGGCAGAGTTAGCAGGTAAGCGCATTAACACCGCCTACCGGGTAGAGTTATACAACGCAGACGGTACGCGCTACATTGAGGCCGCGAGGTGCTGCAAGTCATGGAACGACGATAAGGGCCGCGCTATGCCATTTGGAGGCGGTACGTATTGGACTATCAGGTACGGGGCCGTACAATGGCAGACACGTAAAGACCCGTTGGGCGGCAAGGCTTACGAACTTTGCAACGGCAAGCAGTACGGTAAGAGCCGCAACGGTGTAGAGATACCTAACCGCCTCAACACTAAGAAAGAGGTTATAGCCCTGATTAAGAGTATTGGCATTTTCAAGATTTGAGTATTAACCCGGCGGGGTGCAAGCCCCGCCACAAAAACGTAACATTATGGCAAAGGTAACGCTAAAGCAGAATGGCGATATAGAAGTTAAGGCAGGGGCCTTTTGCCCCCGCGTCGTAGGCACATGGAAGCGCGTTAGCGTTAAGGAACACATGGGTAATACCCACGAAATACAAGAACGCTACCTATACGAAGCGAGATTGAAGAAAGGCGGGCTGTTATACGGAAGCCGTCAGGAATTGGTAGAGCAAATTAAAAAGGCGACGGTATGAGCGAGAATGAGATTAAGCGGGTAATCAGCGACCAGGCGAAAGCCGCCTACCTGAATAAGACCGTAGACTTTGGTACGGAAAAGTTCAAAGTCCGGGGCCTGAAAGTCAGGGCTACGAGCCGGGCAATACCTAAGAGCGACTACGACGATTACGGCGTAGACGAAGATACGGTAAAGTTCTTTATTGTGGAGTTCTACGATAACGCCGACGATTTTTGGGCCACGAATTGCGTTTGCTCTATCCTGACACTAAACGACAAAGGACAGATAGGTAGTGCCGACGTGCCTTACGATTTCGACTACGACGGTACGAGCGCAGATTTTACGATAGCATTTGCAGAGAAAATTAACGAAATTGTGACCGCCGGAAAAAATTAAATTCTTAACAAACTCAAAATTTTACCACGTTGCGCCAAGGTGTACCACGATGCACCTTATCCGATTTTGAACGCCCATAAAATAGGTGTATCTTTGCCGAAAAGATATATCTATTTTTATGGCTAAATGGTGGGATATTTCCCGTATTTGGAAACAACGCGATGAAGTGGTAGAGCAACAGGCCGCACCCGCGCCGCAAGCCAAAACCACGCAACGTACAACCCCGCGCACAGGTGCAGGGCTGCAATTTTTCTACGCCTCTACTGACACCGCGACAGCCGTAGCCACCGTTTACCGTTGTGTGCAGTTGCTTAGTGATAGCGTAGCCGGTTTGCATTTGCAGTACATGAAGTTAAAGGGAGACCGCTACCAAGAGGACAAAAACAACGACCTACATTATTTACTTACCGTACAGCCTCAACCCGAAATGTCAATTTTCGACTTTTGGAGTATGGCCGTTAAGATGATGCTTTTAGACGGTAACGCCTACATCTACCCGCGCAAAGTCAGGGGAGAGATTACCGACTTAGTGCTTTGCGGGCGCAACACGGTAGGCCACGACGCTTTGAATGGTACGTACACCATTTGCGACGCATATAACGGCGTTTACGGTACGTTTAAGGAATCCGAAGTTATACACCTGTATTTACATTCGTCAGATGGGCGTACAGGCGAGAGCGTACTAAGCCACGCCCGCAATACTCTTACTATTGCACAGGCGGGCGACGTTGAGACGGCAAACCGTTTTATCAATGGCGGTAACGTCCGGGGTATTGTCAGCAACGACAAATCGGTAGTAGGCTTTGGCGAGTATGCAGATGAAGAGTTGGAAAAGACAGCCGCCAACTTAGACGAAAGGTTTATGAACGGTGAGCATATCGTAAGTTTGCCCGGTCAGTCCGACTTTAAGCAAATTTCGCTTTCCTCTACTGATATGCAGTTTTTGGAAACCCGTAAGTTTACCGTCCGTGAACTTTGCCGTTTCTTTGGCGTACACCCGTCGTTTGTGTTTGACGATACGAGCAATAACTACAAATCGGCTGAAATGGCCAATATAACGTATTTGTCGTTTTCGTTAGACCCTATCCTGAAACGTATTGAGGCCGAGTTTACACGCAAACTTATACCGCAGTCGCTTTGCTGCAAACGTATTTTCAAGTTTGACCGTAAAGGCATCTACAGCCTTGATTTGCTTTCGTTGGCGAAGTACCAGACAATGACCATTGCAAGCGGCATCTACACCGTAAACGATTGGCGACACATCGAGAACCAGCCCGCAGTCGAGGGCGGCGAAATTACGTTAGTATCTGCAAATCTTATACCGTTGAACGGCGACAAGTTCAAGCCCGGAGGCGGTACAACGAATATAGAAGAAACAAAACCAAGCGAAGAAGATGACGAAGATTAACAAAAGGAGTATCGGATTTGACGTTAGGCTGCAAATCCGGGAAGCCGCCGAGGGCGGCGAGAGCCGTATAATTGAGGGCTACGCGCTTAAATTCGGTGTGCGCAGCCGTCTTTTGTGCGATTGGTGGGAAAACTACTACGAGGTATTAGAACCCGGTTGTATTACCCGTGAGACGTTGGACGCTTGCGACATCATGCTTACGATGTTCCACGACCGCCAACTTATCTTAGGCCGTAGTAAGATGGGCGTTGGCACGTTGCACTACGAAATCGACGAAATAGGTGTTAAGTTTTGGTGTGAAGTACCCAAGACAGCCGACGGCGATAAGGCGTTGGAATTGATTTCACGCGGCGACATTTCGGGATGCTCGTTTATCTACTCTACCGATGAACGGGATAGCGAGAACGCCGTTAGTTACGAGTTGTCAGGTGAAAAGACAGAGGACGGCGACGATATTCTGTTGCGTCACGTTAAGCGTATTGATAAGGTGTACGACTTTACGATTACACCAAAGCCCGCTTACGAGCAGACAACGGTAAGTAAGCGCGAAGTCGAGGAAGCCGGGGTAGTATTCGACAAACCGAAAACTCCCAAGGTTGAAGAGCCTAAGACGATAGACCTTGCAAAGAAACGCGAGGCTATCCGGGTATTGAAAGAGAGAATAAACCGCACCGTTTAGGCGGCGCATATTGTTTAATTTAACCAAGGCAAAAAAGTTATGAGTAAGCCAAAGTTCAATTTCCGCGAAGCCTACGAGCGGATTAGTCAAATCAAAGGCCGCCTTAACGAGATGGCGGAGAATCTCGAAAGTGATAAGGAGCGCGAGGCATACACCGAGGCCGAGCAGGGCGAAATTAAGCAGCTTTCCCGTGAGTTGGATATTCTCGAAATGAAGATTAAGGCCAACACCCCGACTATTGAGGTAATGCGCGAGGAAGATATACCCTACGCAAACGCCAAGGTACGCGAGTGCTTAGACAAGGGCCAGCGTTTCGAGTTGAAGATTAGCCGCGCCGTAGCACAGTCTTTCGGCGGCAACACCTCTACTTACGCCAGCGGCCTTGCAGGTACGAACCCCGCCGGGCTGACTACGCACGACATCGTAGAGCCACTTTATAACAAGACTATTCTTTCGGCCATTGGCGCACCGTTGCTTACCGGCCTGAAAGGTAATCACCAGTGGCCTATCGTTGAGGCTTTCCACGCCACAATTAACGATGAGGGCGCAGAGTTGGGCGACACCAAGATACCTATTAACAAACTCATTGCGAAGCCGGAGCGTTTGGGTATCGCCGTGCCTATCACCCGCGAGGCCCTGAATGAGACCGACAACCTTGTGCAGTTGGTGGCTACGCAGTATATGCCGGTAGCCATTGCCGAACTGATGAATAAGATTATGTTCAGTCAGACCAAGGTAAACGGTGCTACCGACCTTGTAGGCCCGTTCATTCCCGCCAATATGGTGGCTAAGAACAAAAAGACCTACACCGGCGCAACTCCTACCCTGATGGAACTTGTAGGCGTTAAGTCTGCTATCCTTTCGCACAACATCAAGGGCGAGGGCCTTTGCTACGTTATGAGCGACGTAACTAAGGGCAATTTGGAGGCTACCCCGAAGTGGCAGGGCGCAAACTCTGCTATCGTTGACGAAAACGGTAAGATTAACGGTGTACCCGTATTCACCACCAACGAAGTACCCGACGGCCAGATTTTCGTCGGCGCGTTTAAGTACGCACCGCAGGGCCTGTTTGGTGACATGGTGTTTATCGTAGACCCCTACAGCCAGGCACGAAAGAACGCTATCGACTTTGTGCTTAACGTGGACTACGCTATTAGCGTATTGCGTCAGGAGGCTTTCGCCGTTCTTTCGCAGATTGGCGTTTTCCTTGATAAGTCCGAGTTGACTTTGACCGTTGGCGACACCTACGACCTGACGGCTACCGTATTCCCCGTAGGCACAGCCGTTACGTGGGCAAGTAGCGCAACCGCAAAGGCCACCGTTGCAAATGGTAAGGTAACAGCCGTTGCAGCCGGTACGTCTAACGTAACCGCATCGTTCACGTTTGGCGGTCAGACCTACACCGCAACTTGCGCCGTGACCGTTCAGGCCGCAGGCTAAAGATTGTGTAACTAATCAGGTGCTTTAAGTTATGGCTAATGTAGTGAGTTTGGAACTCTTTAAGAAGCAGTGCAACGCCGACGAGTTTACGGCAGACGATACGCTTTTGCAGCATTATTTGAATAGTGCCGAAAAGTACGTTATCCGCTATACCCGTCGTACCCGTGAGGAATTGGCCGAAATGGACGAATCCGGGAATTTCCCCGACGAACTGAAACAGGCCGTCTTACTCATTGGCGCACATTGGTATAACCAACGTGAGAGCGACGCACAAGTGCAGTACCATAGTGTTCCAAACGCACTATTAGCCTTAATGAAACCCTTTAGAAAGTTGGCAAGATGATAGCCGGACGGATGAAATACAAACTTACGCTGTTAGAGCCTACGCAGACCACTAACGACTTTGGCGAAGAGGTTACGACCTATACCGACACCGTGACCGTACACGCCGAGCGCGTAAAGCACACGGGCAACCGTAGCGAAGAGGTAGGCGAGCATTTTCCGGATTATCGCGTTTCGTGGAATATCCGCGACGCGCACACGGTAGCCGAGAATTGGCGCGTACAGCAGTTGGGCGGGTATCTCTATACCGTTGTAGCCATTGAGCCGAATATTGATAGAGGTTATAAGACCCTGATTTGTGAGAGAGTAAACGAGTAACAACCCCAAAAACAAAAAAAGGTATGAAATCCAAAATTATTTTATCAGCGTTGGCACTAATCTTTAGTGTATCGCTTTGCGCGTTTGCCGGTGGAACGGTAGAGCAGCCGCCTACCTACGGCGACGTAGTAGTAACCGAAAAGGCCCAGCAGCCTATTTTCGACGTACCCGGTGAGTACATGATTACCACCTACGACGTAGTACAGGGCGTAGATTTCGTTATGCCTGTTAATCAGGTAACACTACGCACCGACTTTGTAGCCGATACGTACACCGTTGCGTTATCAGGCTTTGCCGATGCTTGCAAAGATGTAATGACTTTCGCACAGGCGCACCAACGATTTAGACAGGCTAACACCTACTTATTTCCTGACAATCGAAGATGCTACCTACGACTATCCGACCAAGCCAAAAGTACCGATAATCAGATGTACGCGCCCGGCAAGTGGAAACGATGGGTAATGGCACAGCGAAAGTAACAACGAATAAACCGCACAGCGTATGCAACCCAACGAATACACAGGCAGCGAGTGGAAAGAGTTAGCCAAGGAACTAACGCCACGCCAACTACGTAACGCCCTGAAACGCTCATATCGCGCCGAGGCAAAAAAGGCGTTAGGCATAGCCCGGAAATACTTAGGTACAAGCGGGCTGCAAGTTCAGGGAAATAAAAGCGATTGGGATAAGGGCATACGTAGCCACATCTACAGCCGAGGCGGTGGCTTTATGATTACCGTCAAGGCCCACCGGGCTAACCTGAAAGGGCAGGGCGAAAAGTCAATGCACGAAAACCGTAAGGGCTTTAAGAAACCTGTACTTATGTGGGCTGAAGAGGGTACAAAGGAACGTCAGCGAGGCGGCAAGAAAATACGTATAAAGCACGGTATCTATGGCACACACCGAAGCGGCAAAACGCGCTATTGGACGGAAACCATACGTAAGGATGGAATACCGACGGGCCAAATGGGTGCTTACGGATTTCTTGAAAGAGCGACACCCGAAATGTTCCAAACCGTAGAACACGATTTAGGTACAGAAGTAGGGGTAGCCGTAGAGAAAGTGGCTAAGAAATGCGGATTTGTTTAACGCTAAGAGTATTAAGTTATGGCAGTAAATAAGACATCGTTAAGCGTTGGCGAAATTATCTACGACGTTCTGACAAACGACGCGGAGGTTATGGCACGGGCAAATAAGGTTTTTCCCGTTGTCACGGACAAAGCCACGTTACCGTATGTAGCGTATCGCCGTTCACATCTGGAGCATAACCCGGCCAAGGGTACGCAGGGAGCGGACACCGTGCAAATAGATGTACTTTGCTTTGCCGCCAAATATGGCGACGGGGTGCAGTTAGCCGAAGCCGTCAGACAGGCTTTAGACGGTAAGCAAGCCACAAAAGACACCCTGATTATGCGGAGTTGTACGATTGCCGGAGGCGAAGAATACTACGAAAACGATGCTTATATACAGGAGTTAAATTTTACCATTAAAGTATAATAGATTATGGCAGTACCAAGTTCAGGCTACATTAACGGTAGCGACATTCTGTTGAGCGTTGGCGGCAAGGCTATTGGCCATTGCACTACCCACACGATTACTTTCAACAGCGAGACCAAGGACAGAGCCGTAAAGCCCGCCGCAAGCCAAGGTTATTCAGCCGGTTTGTGGAAAGGCAAGGGCGTTACCGGCCTTAGTATCTCAATTAGTGCCGAGGGCTTGCGTTACTACGGCGAGAGCGAAAACGGCTATGCCGAGTTGTCCGCTTTGTGGGGCGCAGGTGCTTCTATTCAGGTTAAGGCTTTCCAACGTGAGGGCGACGCTAACCCCTACGTGCAGGGTAACTTTGTTATCACCTCTTTAGAGGAAACAAGCCCCGCGCAGGACGATGCAACTTTCTCTATCAGTCTGGAGAGCGACGGCGAGCCTACCAACTACCCCGGTAAGGCAAACGGTAACGAATAATTCCTACAATCATGGCGAAAGTAGAAATTACTATCAATGGCGTAGCGTACCCCTGTAGGCAGACTATGGGGGCTATGCTACGTTTCAAACAGGAAACCGGCAAGGAGGTTACAGAGATAGACCCCGGAAGTTTCAGCGACCTTTGTACGTACCTTTGGTGTTGTGTAAAATCAGCATCCAAGGCCGACGGCTTAGATTTCAGTTTGTCGCTTATGGACTTTGCCGACAATGTTACACCCGAAGAGGCTACGGAATGGGCCGAGGCCAACAAAGAGCCGTCAGACGGTGAGAATACAGAAAACAGCGAGACACCCGAAGAAAAAAAAACTTAGGGATTAACGACTACTTAGGCTTTGCGTTGGGCTGCATACACCTATCGTTTGACGATTTTTGCAGGTGTACCCCAAAGGAATTTGAGAGCATTTGCAAGGCGTACCACGACCAACGCGAAGCCGATTACAAAGACGGGTGGGAACGCGCAAGGGCGATAATAGTTGCTACCCTACGGCCACACCTGAAAGGACGGCCAACAGCGCGAAAAGTCTACCCGTTGCCGTGGGATAAGCCAAAGACCCCACAAAAGAAAGCCCCGAAGCCGCTAACGGCAGAGGAAAGCAAAGCGAGGTTTGAAAAGTTAGTAGCAAGGGTTATGAACGCTGACAATGGCGAAGATAAGTAGCATTATCAGGATTGCCCGAAGCGATATAGAAAATAAAAGCCACAACAGCGGTAAGCCCTGACAACGCTAAGTTAGCGTAGAATCCGGCTAAGATGCTGATTACGAAAACAGCAAAGGACACTACGAAAGTCAGAAGCGACCCGGTGGCTATTATGCTTTTTATACCTTTCATGCTGCAAAGATAAGAATAAAAACCGATATAAGTAAGTAACGAAGCGTTAAAAATGTCAAAAGACGTAAAATTTAACATACGACTAACGATTGACGGTAAGGAGCAAATCGTTACCGCGTCTACCAACGTAAAGCAATTTGCGCAAGAGTTGGAGATTGCCCGTACCGAATCGACGAAACTTAGGGATGATTTGTTAAAGATTACCCAAGTAGGCGCGTCTTTCCAAAACGCTTTGACAGGTGTGCAGCAGCTTACCGGGCTTATGCGCACGTTTACCGCCGCTAATGCTATGCAGGTTGAGGCCGAAACGAAGTTGGCTAACAATATGCGTAACACGATGGGCGCAAGGGAAGAGGAAATACAGAGTATCAAAGACCTTTGCGCAGCGCAGCAGCAGTTAGGCGTTATCGGTGACGAAGTGCAGTTAGCGGGCGCACAGGAGTTAGCCACCTACCTTGAAAAGAAAACAAGTTTGGAAACGCTCATACCTGTTATGAACGATATGTTAGCGCAGCAGTACGGTTTGAACGCTACGAGCGAAGCAGCCGCGCAAATCGCTACCATGTTGGGTAAGGTGATGGACGGACAGGTAGGCGCACTTTCCCGCTACGGTTACAAATTCGACGAAGCCCAGGAGCAAATACTAAAGTTTGGTACGGAATCGGAACGCGCCGCCGTCTTAGCAGAGGTAGTAAGTAGTGCCGTAGGCGGCATGAATGAAGAGTTAGCCAAGACAGACGCGGGTAAGGCCAAGCAAGCCGCCAACGCTATAGGCGATATAAAAGAGCAGGTAGGCGCGTTGTTTAGAAGCGTAGAGCCTACTATTGTCGCTATCGGTGAAATGGGTATGGCTTTGATGGCCATTGGTACTACGGTGCAGGGTATTAAAGGTATCTACGTAGCCGTCGTAGCGGCTACAGGTGCTATTAAGAGTATGACCGTAGTAACGGTGGCGCAGTCCGCAGCCGGTAAGGTAGCCGCCGCCGTGCAAGCCCTTTGGGCCAAACAATTATATTACGGCAAAGTTGCTATGTACGCATGGACGTTTGGCGCGAAGTTGGCCACCGTTCAGGCTATAGCAATGCGAGCCGCTATTTTGGGCCTTATGGCCGTTACAGGCGTTGGCCTTGCTATCGCAGCGGTAGCCGGTATCGTTTCTTTGTTTGCAAGCAAAACAGACGATGCAACCGATAGCATGAAAGCCGCTAACCGGGAGGCACGTTTGGCCGAGGAAGAGGCGGGCCGGTTAAGTGAATTGGAAAGCGCAACCGCCGACGCTTATACTAACGCCGCATCTACCCTAAATATCTATCAGAAGAAATTAAAAGACCTGATAGACAAAAAGGCTACAGGGGCCGACATTACTAAGGAAGAAAAGAAACTTGTTGGCGAACTTAACGATACCTACGGCGATACGATGGGCTACTTTGCCAGCGTTTCGTCATGGTACGAAGCCCTGATAGCCAATAGCGAGGACTATTGCAAACAGATGGTTTTGGAGGCTAAGACCCGTACACTTGCAAATCAGATTGCAGCAAAGGAGGCCGAAACCCATAACCTGATTTACGACGAAAGCGGTAAGAAGAAACTATATAGTACAGAACGCGAAATAGGCCAACGCCAAATTAAGCGTACCGGCAACAGTAACGCTATGAACGCTTTGCAGAATAGCGGTGTTAATAGCATAGAATATTTCGAGATACCCGGTACGAGTGAGTTAGATAAGGTAAACCAACAAATCGCGGATAACCGGGCGGCTGTTGCACATTTACAAGAGCAGATGCAGGACGCGGTTAAGGAGGCAAGCCAACTTAACTTTAGCGTAAGAGGTAGTGCTACCCGGCCTAATCCTACGACTACCAAACCGACTAAGAGCGGCAAGGAAGATAAGCAGCTTATTGAGAACGCCCGGACGTATAAGGACTTAACTAATAACGTCGCTTATTATCAGCAGGAGTTAGAGAAATGCGATATTACCGACACTAACCGCATTATGACCCTTGCACGGGCAAAGAAAGCCGCCGAGGATGCAGTTAAGGCGTTTAAGGATATGACCGACGCGGCAATGATGCCGACAGAGTTAAACACCTTAGACGATTACGATAAGAAATTGCAGGCCCTACGTAATCAGCGCAGGACGGCAAGTAAGGAGAATATCGCACAAATTGACGCGGAAATAGAGCGCATAGAGGCCGCTAAACAGGCTTTGGAAGATGAAAGCGTAGCCGCGTTGCAAGATGAAGAGATACGAACCTACGACCAACTAAACAAGAAACTTGCATACTATAACCGCCTGTTGAAGTCAGGCGACGAAGCACAGCGGGAATTTGCACAGAACGGTATTAACCGCCTGAATGAGTTGCAAGAAAAGTGGGATGATGCTTTGGCGGCAATGAGTTTGCCGACAACTACGAATAACATCAAAGACATAGACGCGGCTATTTCGTTCTATTCAGCACGTCAGCAAAAAGAAGATGCCGACCAGATACAAAAGACACAGCGCATTATCGACGAACTGACAGCCAAAAAGAAGTCTTTGCAGTTGGGTATCGAGTTACCCGAAATGCAACGCGAGATAGCCGAGGTAAACGCGCTTTCAGGTCGTGAGTACAAAGTAAGGATTAAGGGCTACGGCTTTGATGAACTTACTAAGAAAATCCGGGAACTGCAAAGGATTTTGGCCGACACCAAAAACCCGGTTACTGACAGCCAGCGCCGAGACATAGAGGGTATGATTGCCGTCTATGAGCAATGGCGTAAGCAGTCTATTTCCGCGTTTGGTAGTCTACGCGACGGCTGGAATGGTATTAAGGGTATCGGTAGCGGTATCGAGAGCATAAGCAACGCCTTAGAGGGCAACGGTAACGCATGGCAGAAAGTTACGGCTTTCGTGGACGGCTTTATACAGATAGTCGAGGGTATCAATACCGTAATAGGTATTATAGATATGCTTACGACGGCCACCACAGCGCACACCATAGCCAAGGGCGCAGAGAGTGCAGCCATTGTAACGGCCACTACGACACAGGGCGTTGAGGCCGCAGCGCAAGAGGTTGCAGCCGCCGCAGCGATACCGACTATTATTGCAAATAAGGCTTTGACCGCAAGTTACGTACAACTTGCATCCGCTATGTATATGGCCGCACACGCCTATATACCGTTTGCCGGTTTTGGTATCGGTGCAGGTTTTTCAGCCGCCGCCGTTGCAATGGTACAGGCTATCGGGTTAATGCCGTTTGCAGAGGGCGGTATTGTTTCAGGCCCCACGATGGCACTTATTGGCGAGTACGCCGGGGCAACCAACAACCCCGAAGTAGTGGCCCCGTTAGATAAGTTGCGCGAAATGGTAGAGCCGCAAGGTGAGATTTTCGGCAAAGTCCGCTTTGAGTTGGAGGGCCGGAAATTGGTAGGAGTTATCGAAAGAGAGTACAACCACAAAAAGCGTAGTTAAGTATGGCAAAGGTATTAAGATACATGGGCGAGTTTCTTAGCCGCGCAAACGTGGTTTGGCGCGTTGAGATACTGCAAGAGGGCTACAGCGGTAACGTGGGCGTATTGGACTTTGAGGCCGACGAAGCGTTAGTAATTGATTGGAAACACGCCGACAAAGAAGAGGTGATTTGTGGCAGCGAAGCCACGTTGAAGTTAGAAAGCCCAGGCGATAGAACCTACGAAGATTTATACACTATTGAGGTAGGCCGTATTAGGATGGACGTTTACCGTAACAACGCCCTCTATTGGAGTGGCGCGTTAGACCCGGAGTTTTACGAAGAACCTTACGAGAAAGCCCGTAAGTACGTCGTAACGCTTACGTTTAGCGACTTTGGTATATTGGATAGACTAAAGTACAACTTATCGGGTATGCAAACGCTACAATCCATTTTGCTTAATGCTTTGCAGCGTAGCACCATTAACTACGCCTACTTAGATGCTGACACCTATTGCACTACCTATTTCGAGGGTACGAACACCAAGGCGAACCCGGCAGCGTTGGCCGTGCGTAGTGAAAATTTCTTTGATGAAGATGCAGAGCCAAGCACGCTAAAAGAAACGATAGAGGGTATTTTGCAGCCGTTGGCGTTGAAGATGATACAGCGTAACGGCAAAGTCTACGTATTCGATTTGAACGGTTTGCACAGCGCAGCGCGTAGGGCTATAACGTGGGATGGTGACAGCCAGACGATGGGCGTAGATAAGGTAGCAAACAACGTGAAAGTAAACTTTTCGCCCTATTCGTCGGCAGAGTTGCTTAACGGTGAATTGGAATACGGCGGCGACTATTCCGTAGAACAGGTTAATTTGGTAGCCGCCCCCGGAGCGTCGTATTACTCTTATTATCCCGATTATAGCGAAGACCACCGGCAGGGCAGTAATTGGGATTACAACCTAATTAACTTTACTATCTTTATCAGTACGCAGGGTAAGGGCTTACGCTACCTGAATCCCAACGCGAGATATTGCCATATATTGCCATTGGTAGGCGGGCCGTCAGAATGTACCGCGATAGCATGGGCGTTTCATTCAGGAGGACACGGCGGGTTAGATACGGGATGGCCGAAACGCATACTTAACACCGTTACCCAAGAAAGCGGTATGCAGGTGATGCAGACACACAAAGTATTCTTACCTACGCTAACGTCAGAGGGCCAAAAGTCGTATTATGTACGCCTTACGCTTGAAATGCTGTTGGATGCAAGATACAACCCGTTTACAGAGGGTAACGATGGTAACGAGGGCGGCAACTACGACCGCATGAAAACCCGTACCGGCTACGCCTTTGTGCCTGTTGCTATCAATATGTACGACAGCAACGGTAACGCCGTTTGTCACTATGACAATAGCAGTATAGCCAAGGGAGGTACGAAAGGCCATTTGGCATATTGCAAAGGCAGTTGGGTATCAGGTGCAGGCGGCTTTGGTAGTGCCTATTTGGAATACTACGACCCCAGCGACCTTTGGGAAAGTGCCGGTATATTGGGATGGAAGAAAAACCGCCATTGTATAGGCAGACCGGGCAGGGGTAACGTAGACGTAATGATTTACGATAGTTTTAAGCAGATGGCCGACGGCCAATATATGCCCTACCCAACGCAGGGCGGTTATTTGGAAGTGACCGTTTACGCCGGGGTGCAATGCTTTGATATGGACGAAGTAATAGCCGGTAGTTTCGGCTTAGTGCAAACGCCGTGGAATAGCCCGCGTTATTGGGTAGACGATGGCCGCTATAACCAAGTCCGATGGCTGTTATACAAGGCCCCTAAAGTGGAGTTGGTGAAAAATAACCTGATATTCGATGCAGCCGAGTTAGACGATGTAGAGTATTCAGGCTATATAAACAAACACGCCAAAGAGGAAATAAGCATAGATACTACGTGCGGTACGGCAAACACGACTTGCCCGACGGCAAAGGGTATCTATTGCCGGGCATCCGATAGTCTGCAAATCCAAAAACTCAAAAGGGCGGGCGTTACAGACCACCCCGAAAAGTTGCTTATCGGTACGCTCTACAGCCAGTTCGCAGCCCGTAAAACCACGCTATCAGGCGAAGCCGTATTAGACCCCGGCGACCTTTGCGTTTACACCGAAAGGAACCAGGCGGGCAAAGTCTTTATGATGAGTAGCGAGCAACAAAACGTAATTATGGACACCGCCGACGCGCTTTATACAGAGTTCAACGCCGACGAATACGACGCAATAGAAGAGGTTAATAACTAAGGGTATGGATAAACATTATACGTCAGTAGTTACCAACAGGACACCGCGCCCACGCAGTAAAAGACTACGTGAGCAGGGTATTGGTAGCGCAAATAGCGTCGTAGTATTGAACGCCGACACGGGAGGCAGTAGCGTTACACCCGGCGACGGCCACACCCACGCCAACAAAGCAGCGTTAGACCAGATTACAACGGACAGCCAAGGTTACGAGTACCTGACTTATCTTAAAGAGGTAATAACCACAGACCCCGAAACAGGCGAAGAGGTTACGGCTTATCAGAAAGTAACGGAAAAGGTCAAAGCCGGTTACGCTGATATGGCTTACGACTTAGACCCTAACAGCCCGGTACGTAATCAGTTTCTTAGCCGCCTCTATAACGACGTTGCAGCCGGTAATATCACTTTCCAACAGGCTATACACGTTTTGGGTATCGCTCATTTCGGAGGTGAGGCGCAGTTTGGTACTTTCGTTAAATCGCTCTACGCCGGTAGTGGTGCAGGTATTGACAACTTAGGTAACGCCGAGTTTGAAAGCGTCAGGGTACGCACATATTTTGAGGCCGTAGAATTGATTATTAACCGCCTATCGGCTATCGAGGGCGACCAACTACTTACAGAGGCCGACACCATAGAAAGCGTTACCGACATAGGCGATAATTGCTACCGCCTGAAACTGCATAGCAAGTGGGAGGGCTATTTTACCGCACAGGCACAGAACAACGTCTTAAAGGGTATCATTAACAACTTAGGCGCAACGGCTTTAGGCTATACAAGCCCCGGAACTAACGCCGCTATGTACACAAGTTGGATGCGGGTAAATAGCGTAAACCCCGCAAACAACACTATCGAAGTTACGTTGTACCCCGACGAAGATACACCCGCCGGGCATAATTTCCCGCCGTGCGAGTTGATGAAGATTGCCCGTTGGGGTAATCAGACAGACACCACGCGCCAAAGCTGCATCTACCTATCGAGTACAGAGGGCCGTATTGTCAAACTAACGGGCGTTACTAAGCCTATTATTGACGCTACCAACTACGGCGCAACCTTTGGAAGCCTACCCGATTTCGTCAGGGCCTTAACGGATGATGACGGCAACCTGTTACCTATCCGTGAGGGTTTGGACTATATGTATATCCCCGGCATAGTTACGATGGATATTATACGCCTCAACAAATGGACTATGAAGCCTATTTGCGAGTACGTAGACCGGGGAGAATGGCAACCCGACGGCCTGTATTACTTTGAGGCCCTAAACCCCGACACAGGCGTTTACGAGATTTCCGACGTATGGTATTGCGGTTGCAAGTGGCGGTGTTGTCGCAACCTGACTACGACGGCCCCGCGTTGGAATAATACCCATTGGGCTATGTTGGAGGGCAACCCCGGCTTTACGGTGGAGTTCAACGATACAGACGTGCTTTTCGACCCCGACCGTTTCGACCTGACTTTACAGATTATCGCTAAAATCTATAATCAGGACGTTACCGCCGACATATTGGCCCAAGATGTAGTTTGGACGCGCTATAGTGAAGATGCTAACGGCGTAGAGCGAGTGGCAAGCGATAACGCATGGGCTATACGCAGAGGCAACGCGGGTAAGTCTATACACCTGACAGCCGAGGACATAGATTTTAACGGCTACGTGCCTAAAGTGGTACGCTTTACGGCTACCGTGACACTACGCGACGGTATGAACAACGCCGCCGCGCAGGACAGAGCAGTATTTGAGTATTAACAATAAAACGACAAAGGCAATGAAGATTAAAAGATTTGATTTCAATTTTCGACCGCTGCAAGTAGACATAAGTTTTACTACGTCGGGAAGCATACCCAACAGGCAGAACTACGACGCGGCAACGGGAGAGTACACGCCCGATTTCACGCTTACGCCGCTTATTATCCAGCCCGAAGTCAGCGTAATAGACAAAGACGAAGTGCTACAGGCCGGGCGCGTAAACCAAAGTTTGACTAATATAGCATGGTACGAGATTGACAACGGTACGCGCACCCTGATTGCAGCCGCTAACGAAAACTACGAAATGACTACGAGCGGCAGCAACGCCGGGCGTATCAAGGTAAAGCGCAACGCCACCGTAAACACCGTGCTTACGTTGGAGTTTAACGCGCAGTACGTAGACCCCCGTACTAATCAGATACACACAATACAAAAAACCTATCCCGTCTATTGCGATAACGCGACGGTTGGTTTTCCTGAATTGTTCTTAGATGCAGCCGACCAAACCCTGTATAACCCGCTTGTGCATGAAGATACGCAGGTAGTGAAAGCGAGCCTGAAATTAGGCGGTAACGAGGTATTGGCAGCGCGTCGTATCTTTGTATGGGAAAAGTACCGTAGTGATGGCTCATGGTCACAGGTAGGCACGGACGAAACTTTGGATTACGACGTTACCGTAGCAAACGACGGTTTGAGCGTTACCGTAGACCGTAGTAAGATGGGTAGCGAGTTGTACCTACGTTGCAGGGCCAAATATGACGTTTACGGCAACCCGGCAAGCGTTACCCTGACAGACGGTAGCCCCTCAAAGGTTATTTCGTTTATCCGTAGAATCCCGAAATTTGAGTTTGATATTGCGGGCGTACCTACCAATATACCCGAAATAGTTTCGATTGCGCCCAACGCCTCAATATGGGATGTAAACGGCCCCATTGACAACCCCGAAAGGGAACTATTGCCGCTTTGGTACGTTGCTACCAACAAGGCATCGGGCAGCTTATCGTACACGCAGGTAGGACACGGCGTAAGCCCTGTTTTGCCTACCAAGGCTATGAGCCAGCAGTACGGCGCAGTATTTGGCTTAGACGTTAAGGATTGCGGCCCTACGTGCGCTATGGAAGATAGCGACGGCAAGGTATTTACCGACAGCGACGGAAAAATATTATTATTCAAATAACATTAAAACTTTCGATTATGGCACGTTACATTAAAGCAAATCCAAAAGTAGTTAGTTATCTGCATTTGGAAAACGACAGAAACAAGTTAAAGGATGGCAACTATATTCTTTGGTTGCAAGACATGATGGCCTTTGGCCCGCTACCGCGTTTGGCCGACACCCTACAGCGTATCGGTGCTATTGCGCTTTTGCCCCACGAAGCCCGCGAAGAGCAGTACGGTATATCTACGCGCCCGCTACCTGTAGCCACCGACCCGGAATTTATCATAGAAGAGCCGGAGGCCGAAACCGAAACACCCGCCGGGGAATCAGGCGACGGCAACGGTGAGACAGAGACCCCGACAGGCGGCGAGGGTACAGGCGAGAGCGAGACACCCGCAGAGGAACCAGGCGAGGGTACAGGCGAAACCGAAACGCCCGCAGAGACACCCGCCGAGGAAACGGAAACGCCTACCAATGGCGAGACCGAGACACCGGCCAACGGCGACCAACCCGGAGAGGGTGAAACGGAAACGCCTACCAACGGCGAGACCGAGACCCCCGGAGAGGAAACCGAGGAATCTAACGAGGAAACGGAGAGCATCGACAGCGGCGACGTTGGCGACGTAGAAGATGTGTTAAACCCTAACAATGAGGAGGAATAAACTATGAGTAGCGCGTCAACAACCAGAACTATTAAGTTCATAAGCAAAGCCGGTACGTACATGGCTACTATCATGTGCCCGGACGGCGATTTGTTCCAGTATTGGGATGGCACAGGGGCAGACCAAACCGTTTTCCCCAACTTTGCCACGATGCAACCTAAGTTGAATTTCATTTGCACGTCGAGCCGCGTAGCCGAGGGCATAGCAACTATAGCCTCAATGCGCTACTATTTCGGCGGCACAGAGATTACGTTTAACGCAAGCGGCTATAGTACCGGCCTGTTTGGTGACGGCACGGCAGCGGGCAGTTACTTTAAGAAGTACGCCGCCGACGGTAGTACGAATCTGTACCCCGGTTTGCAGATATTGAAGAATATCGCGGCCCTTGCAAGTTACCTACCCGTTACTATCAAGATGGTAGCCACTATCTACTACGGTACACAGGAGGATAGCATTTCAGCCGACTACACTATACCCATTCAGCAAAAGGCGCAGTTTGCCGGTAAGGTTACTATCGTTGCGGGCGATAATAAGAGTTTCGTTATTAGCAGCAAGGGCGACAGTTGTATTTTGCAGGCTAAAGCCTACAGCAACGAGGGCGCACTATCCGTTGGCCTTACCTACAAGTGGGAGCAGTTCGACCCGTCAGCAGCCGGAAACGTGGACGGTTGGAAGTTGTTAGGCAGTTCGGATAACGAGGGCTTTGGTAATTCCGCAACCCTTACCGTAACGGAAAGCATGATAGACACCTACGGCGAGTTCAGGCTAACCGTTAAACGTAACGGCTCATTCTACGGTATGGACGTGCAGGGCGTTGTCGATAAGTCAGACCCCTACGACATAGACCCGCACCCCAGCCCCGAAGATGAAACGATAGACGAAGATACGAGCAGCAGCCGCGACCATGTGACTTATACGCCGGTATTGGTTACGAGAGGCGGCACAGCCGTTTCGCCTAACCCCCTCTACTATTTCTTAGTGAGAGACGCGGCGGGCGTTGTGTTGAATAAGTACAGAGACGGTAACGCCGCCGTAAACGGTAGCGACCCGATGGAACTTTCAACTAACGCGATGGCATCGTACACCGTTACCCGTGAGCAATGCCAAGCCGGAGGCGGTGACATTTCAATAACCATTCAGGCAGCAAGTTAAAAAATCGTTTAGCACTATGGGAGTAGCAGTAACACGAGTAGTTAAGTTTATCCGCAAAGGTACGGGAATTTCCCGTACCGATGTGGAGTACGCAGATAGTACGAGTAATTCCGTAGCCCCTACGTCGGGATGGACTACAAACGCCCCGGCATGGCAAAACGGGCATTACATTTGGCAGCGGGTAAGGTTTATCTATACCGACGGCACAGACGGTTATAGTAACCCGGTTTGTCTTTCAGGCGGTAAGGGTATTTCCAAGATTGAAGAATATTACCTTGCTACGTCGGCATCGTCAGGCGTAACAACGGCTACGCAGGGATGGACTAAGGCCGTTCAAAGTGTTACGGCTACTAACAAGTATCTTTGGAACTATGAAGTAGTGACCTATACCGATGGCACTACGACTACTACGACACCCGTAATAATAGGTACATACGGCGACAAAGGCGTAGGCATTTCGTCTATAACTGAATACTACCTTGCTACGTCTGCATCGTCAGGCGTTACGCGCTCTACGTCGGGATGGACTACGAGCGTTCAGAGCGTTACGGCAACAAAGAAATACCTTTGGA